>ERZ1066118.114-NODE-114-length-87936-cov-15.068456_pt1 | contig 87936 bp, 88 predicted proteins | sample MGYA00382765_ERZ1066118 | MGnify/ENA primary metagenome ERZ1066118 (study PRJEB33369, sample SAMEA5778348) | biofilm metagenome | biome: Industrial cooling water; feature: Water cooling tower basin; material: Biofilm | place: United Arab Emirates | collected...
GCGCCAACTCTACAATTTCGGCTGTAAAGCCGCTTAAGCTTTGACGAACCATTGATTTTACATTTTTCGGTTTTAAACCACCTTCGCCTCCTCCCGGTGGTAAATCTTCGTAAACGGCGGGATGGAGGCCGTCAGCCAGACGTTCCCGCCGACGATGCTGCCGCGCCCGATGATGGTGTCGCCGCCGAGGATGGTGGCGTTGGCGTAGATAATCACGTCGTCTTCCACGGTGGGGTGGCGTTTCAGGGAGGCCATTTCTTTGCTCACGCTGAGCGCCCCGAGCGTGACGCCCTGGTACAATTTCACCCGGTCGCCGATGACCGTCGTGGCCCCGATGACGATGCCCGTGCCGTGGTCGATGTAAAAATGCTCGCCGATTTGCGCTTCGGGGTGGATGTCGATGCCCGTCTTGGAGTGGGCGTACTCGGTCAGCATCCGGGGCAGCAGGGGCACGCCGAGTTCAACGAGCGCATGCGCGAAACGGTAAAACGTGATGGCGTAAAAACCGGGGTACGTGCGGATGACCTCGTACTCCGACTGCGCCGCCGGGTCGCCGGCGAGCATGGCCTTAATGTCGGTGCGGAGCACGCGGTAAATTTCGGGCAGGCCGTTGATGAAGTGGTGCGCCACCGTAGCCGCGTCGTCGGTCAGGTGAGGCTGCATGGTGCGGAGAAGCTGGGTCAGGTCTTCCTCAATTTTACCGAAGGCTTCCCGTAACGCCCCCACGCTCTGGTAATGCCGCTTGGTTTGTTCGGGAAACAGCGTAAGCAGGATGCGCGTCATCAGCCGGGCCACCGACGAGGTGGGCGGAAACTGGGCCGTTGCCTGGTGTTTGCACAGAAGATCTTGTAAAAATTGATCGGAAAGCATGGAGGAGGGGATTGGGTAATTGGTCGAATCGGTAATTGGTGGATCGGAGTCGGAACCAATTTCCCAATTGCCCACTCAACCAAACCCCAAACCGGAGTGGTTCCGGCAAAACTCGGAAGTTTCGCCGAAAGGCGGACGGGCCGACGGGCGGGGGAATGCGTTTTTTAGAAATTTTTGGGGAAACCGTTTCGACAAAACCACTTCATCCCCATGCCAACGCAACCGCAACCTAACGACAACGGCTTCGACGCCGAAAGCGAAAAAGACTGGATTCGCCAGGCCGACAACCAGCACGTGGTGCCCGACGACATCCGCGAAAACAAAAACACCCTCGACACCAACGCCGTGACCCGCGCCGAGGCCCCCGGCCCCGAACCCGTCACGCACAAGTACCGCATCGAGGAAAACATGCTCCCGTTCGGCATCTCGCCCGACGGCGAAGGCAACCACCAGCAAAACGCCGAGCACGAAATCAAGGCTTCGACCCTCGAAAAGCAGCGCGTGGACGCCATCCTGGACGAGGAGGAAGCCCGCCGCCGCGACAAGCACGCCAACAAGCGGGGGTGAGCTACGCCAACGATTGGTAACCGGCGGTGGAGCGTATCCGGCCTCCTGCCCTGGGTACAGCCGCCGACGGTTTCGTCCTGAACTGCATTTTCCCGAACTTTGCAACCCAAACTCCGGTTGCCCCGAAACACGTCCGCCGGGCGTGTTTCGTTTTTGTTTGCATGAAAACCAAAACCTTACGCCGCTCGAAAGTCAACATCGTTACGCTGGGCTGTTCGAAGAACCTCGTCGATTCGGAGAACCTCTACACCCAACTGCGCGGCAACGGCATCGCGACCGAACACGAATCGAAGCGGGACGACGCGAACATCGTCGTCGTCAACACCTGCGGCTTTGTGGACACGGCCAAGCAGGAATCCATCGACACCATCCTCCGCTACGCCGAGGCCAAGCAGGAGGGCCTCATCGAAAAACTCTACGTCACGGGCTGCCTCTCGCACCGCTACCGCGACGAACTGGAGGCCGAAATTCCAAGCGTGGACGCGTTTTTCGGCACCAACGAACTGCCCCGCCTGCTCAAAACCCTCCGGGCCGACTACAAGCACGAACTCGTCGGCGAGCGCCTGCTCACCACGCCCGCCCACTTCGCCTACCTCAAAATCGCCGAGGGCTGCGACCGGCCTTGCTCGTTCTGCGCCATCCCGCTCATGCGGGGCGGGCACGTGTCGCGGCCCGTCGAGGAGCTGATCACGGAGGCAAAATCCCTGGCCCGGCGCGGCACGAAAGAACTCATCCTCATCGCCCAGGACCTGACCTACTACGGCTTGGATTTGTACCGGCAGCGCACCCTCGCCGAGTTGATTAACCGCCTCGCCGACGTGGAGGGCATCGAGTGGATTCGCCTCCAGTACGCCTACCCGGCGGGCTTCCCGATGGACGTGCTCAACGTGATGCGCGACCGCCCGAACGTGTGCAAGTACCTCGACATGCCGCTCCAGACCGGCTCGACCGAGATGCTGAAACGGATGCGCCGGGGCATCACGCGGGAAAAAACGGAGGCGCTGATTCAGACGATTCGCGAAAAAGTACCCGGCATCGCCCTACGCACCACGCTCATCGTCGGGCACCCCGGCGAGACGGAAGAATTGTTCGAGGAGACGTATGAATTCGTCGAGAAAATGCGCTTCGACCGCCTCGGCGTGTTCCCCTACTCGCACGAAGACCAAACCCACTCGCACTCGATGAACGACGACGTGCCTGACGCCGTGAAGCAGGCCCGCGCCGACGACATCATGGAACTCCAGCAGGGCATCAGCGAGGAACTGAATCAGCAGAAGGTCGGGAAAATCTACCGCGTGCTCTTCGACCGCAAGGAAGGCGGCTACTTCGTGGGCCGCACCCAGTACGACTCCCCCGAAGTGGACAACGAGGTGCTCGTACCCGCCAGCCAGTACGTGCGCCAGGGCGATTTTGCCCTCGTGAAAATCACGGCGGCGGAGGCGTTTGATTTGTACGGGGAGGTGGTGTAGCTTTGATCGTTATGAACCTTTCGCCGGTCGAAATACAAACCATTCGGGCGTTTTTCGCCGACAAACCCCTCGTGTGGGCCTTCCTGTTCGGTTCCTTCGCCCGAGGCGAAGCCGACGCGGCCAGCGACGTGGATTTACTCGTCGAACTAGATTACACCCAACCCATCGGCCTCGGCTTCATTGGCATGAAACTGGATTTGGAAGAACGCCTGGGCCGCCGGGTGGATTTGGTTTCCAGCCAGGGCGTTTCGCCCCGCATTTTGCCTTACATCGAACCCCAAAAAATGCTGGTGTATGAACAAGCTTAGGTGGAAAAGCGACCGGGTTCTTGCTTGAACGATTCCAACCCCTGACGAACGAAACCCGCACCACCCGGCGTTACCCCGCCGCAACCCCCCGACCTCCACTCTCCCCGATGCTCGTTCAGTCCCTCCCGCTCGACGCGACCCGGCAGTTTTCCCCGCTGTTTCTCGATTACATCCACCGCAACCCGGCGCTGACGCCGTTTTACGACGAGTTCCCCGACCTGGAGGGCTTCCGGCGGCAACTTTCCCGCAAAACCTTCGACGCGGCGAAGCGGCAAACGCTGGTTTCGGTGCTCCAAAAGCAATACGCCGGGCTACCCAACCCGCCCGATTTTTCGGTGCTGTTGGACGAGAAAACGTTCACCGTCACGACGGGCCACCAACTCAACCTCTGCACCGGGCCGCTGTTCGTGGTGTACAAGCTCATCACGGCGATTAATCTGGCGAAAAAACTGACCGCCGAGTTCCCCGGCTACCGCTTCGTGCCCGTGTACTGGATGGCTTCGGAAGACCACGATTTCGCCGAAATCAACCATTTTCAAATTGACGGCAACGCCTACGCCTGGCACACCGGGCAGACCGGGGCCGTGGGGCGGATGAAAACGGGCGAGTTGAGGGAAGTTTTTGCGAAAATTCCCGAAAAACTGCCCGTCTTCGAGCGGGCTTACGCCGAACAACCGACCCTCGCCGCCGCCGTGCGGGCCTACACGCACGAATTGTTCGGGGCCGGGGGCCTCATTTGCCTCGATGCCGACGACCGGGCGCTGAAAGCCCAGTTCGCCGAGGTGATGCTTGACGACGTGACCACCCGCACGGCCTTCCGCCTCGTCAACGAAACCACCGGGCGGCTGCAAAGCCTCGGCTACAAAGCCCCGATTCACCCCCGCGAAATCAACTTTTTCTACCTCGGCACCAGCGTCCGCGAGCGGCTGGTGCGGGTTCACGGCGGGTACGAGGTGCTCGACACGGGGATTCATTTTCTGGAAAACGAACTTCAGGAACTCATCGAAACTGAGCCGGAAGCCCTCAGCCCGAACGTCATTTTGAGGCCGCTGTACCAGGAAATCATCCTGCCCAACCTGGCCTACATCGGTGGCCCGGCGGAGGTGCCGTACTGGCTGCAACTGAAAGGTGTGTTCGACCACTACGGCGTGCCCTTCCCCCTGCTGATGCCCCGCAACTTCGCGATGGTGCTCAACCAACCCACGGCCCGGCGGGTGAAAAACCTCGGCATTTCGGTTGAGGAACTGTTCGCCGAGGAACACATTCTCCGCAAAAGTTTCGTCAAACGCCACAGCGACCTCGACCTCAACCTTACGCCCGAAATCGCCGCCTTCGGCCAGCAGTTTGCCAGCCTCGAAACGAAGGCCGTGGCCGTGGATGCCACGCTGGCCGGGACCGTCCGGGCGGACTTCAAGCGGTTGCTGAACCGGCTGGACTGGCTCGAAAAACGCCTCGTTCGGGCCGAAGCCCGGCGGCAGGAAGTGGGCCTGCGGCACCTTGCCGAAGTGAAATCGCACCTGTTTCCGAACGGCGAAGCCCAGGAGCGGGTGCAAAACTTCATGACGTTCGCCCTGCCGTACCCGGATTTTCTGCACACGATGGCTTCGGTGTTCGACCCGCTCGACTACCGGTACTACGTCGTGGAATTGGGCTGAACTGGGTGACTTTACCGAAACACGTTACGCCATGAACGCCATTCGTCAGGTTTTGAAAGTCGAAAACCACCGGGTCACCGTGGAACTGCCCGCGGACTTTGCCGCAGAAGAGGTGGAGGTTAGCGTTTTTGCCTGCGGAAACACCGGAGGCGACAACCGAAGATTCCACTACTCAGAATCCTCGTCCTGGAAAACTGAATCCTCGTAATTCGCGGGATGAAGACGCCCCGCCGTTAACCGAACTTCAGCGCCTCTTGCTGGACGACAAAACGGTCATGAGCGACGAGGAATACGAACTCATCATGGAGAAACGTCGCGCGCTTAACGCAGGGAAATGATTCTAGTCGATACGGATGTGCTGATTGACTACAAACGGGCAAAAGCGAAAGAGCAAAGCTGGCTCGTGAACCTGTCAGGCCAGTACGAAATCGCCGTCTCGGTCATTACGGCGTTTGAACTGCTTCGGGAGCAGAACCAGGCCGAAGATTTAGAGCCTGTTTTGAAACGTCAAGTGCTGTTTTTGCCAAGTTGACAACGGAGTGGGAAAAATGGGCGTCGGATGGTAACTAAGCGGGGACCAAACTACCCCTTGCCGCAATGCACCAGGAGCGCCTGCCGACCGAGTTCGCACCCCTTTCCCACGCCCACTGGCAAACCATCGCAGCGGCGAACCGTCTGCCACCTGACCCGCACCGGCACCCAGTGCGGACGCCGCGCGGGCGCAACCTGCCCAAGACCTACCCGGCCTGGCAGAGCGTGTATCACCGGGCGGCGTTCCGCTGCTACCGCCAGTGGCGGGACCGTGGCTTGTTGGCCAAGCTGCTGCAGGCGCTGGTGGCGCTGTGCCGGGTTCCCCTGGGCCGCCGGGCGCAGCCCCCGCAGGCCATCGACAGCCAGAGCGTACACGAAGTCTGCTTTGTGGCCCTGGCTACCGCCTCGGAGGGTCACAAAAAAGTCAACGCCGGTCAAGAGGGGCTTGAATTGCTGCTCCAACTGGAAGCATGCCGCCCCCGGTTGGCCTTGATTTGTGCCGACCAAGCCTATCAGGGCGACTTCCAGGAGGCTGCCGATTGGTGCGGCTACCGCGTCGGGATTGCCCAAAAGCCCGAATCGGCGCAGGGCTTCGTAGCCCCGCGCGGGCGTTGGCAGCCGGGCCGCCGGAGCGGTCGAACGCAGTTTTCACGTAAAAATGAGCCGACATCAGTTCCACTTTGGCAGGATGACTTAGCTTGGGCTACATAAGGCTAAAGTCAAGCTCAGATGATGTAGCCTCTTTTTCTATCGTAAAGAAAGCCCCGATCTCACCCGGCCAGGGCTTTTTATGTCCCACCGTCGCGCTCTGCTCTACTCGTCTGCGTTATAGACGCGGATGCACGAGAATGGCGTTGGTAACGCCCATGCATCGAAGACGCACAGCCCATGCATTCACATCACAGATGCGGACGAGCGAATTTCATTTAACGTGAGTTATGGGTTGTCAACGCGTCCCGTTAGGGACGGAATGTTGGTAGAAAGGTTTCCTGCCGCTGAGGTCACGTCCCGTACGGGACGCAACACGGCGAAGTCCCGACTTTCTACCAACATGTCGTCCCTAACGGGACGTAACCTTTTGAATCATCACATAGATAACCCATAACTCACGTTCATTTAACCTTTTCCACCCCATGCCCCCCAAACCCACCACCATCGACGCCTACATCGCCACGTTCCCGAAAGAAATTCAGGCCGTGCTGGCGCAACTCCGGCGGGTGATTCGCGAGGCGGTGCCGGAGGCGGTGGAGAGCATCCGGTACGGGATGCCCGCGTTCGGGGTGGGGAAGCGGTACGTGTACCTGGCCGCAAACAAAAAACACGCGGGGCTGTACGCGCTCTACGGGCTGGATGAAATCGAACGGGAATTGACGCCCTACCGGGGCAAGGGCACCAAAGACGCGCTGCATTTTGCTTACGACCAGCCCCTGCCGCTACAACTCATCGCGAAGGTGGTGCGCCACAAGTGCCGGAAGGGGTAGCGTTCGTTCACTTCCCCGCTACCCGGCCTTTTCCAACGCCTCAAACAGTCCCTTCACCGCGCCGATGCGCTCGTCGCCGTTGAGGGCGAAGCACCAGAAGGTTTCGAGGTCACCGCTCTGGATTTTGTACGCCTCTGCTTGCACCGCCCTTCGCTCAATCGGGCAGCGCAAGGACGGTTCCCAGCCCGGCGTAGTCGTACCGGGGGCCAAAGGCCCGAAGCAGTGCGGCGAAGCCCGCCTCGCCCGTGCAATGGCCGGGGGCGACGCGCGCCACGCGCCAGTCGTCGCGCAGGGCCGCGACGAGGCGGTCGATTTCCGGTTCGGGCGTTTGTACCCAATGCAACCCACCCACAAGCAGGTGAACGGGCTTTCGCCGGGCCGAAACCGAGGCGAGAATCGGCTCGATGCCCGGGTGCGAGCAGCCCACGACGAGCACCTGGCCGCGGTCGGTCCGGAGGGAAAGCGAAAGTTCGGGGGTTTCGCCGAACAGGCGCGTTTGGGACAGGTTGCGCACCAGCGTGACGCCGGGTGCGACCTCGGTCAGGGTGTCGATGCGGGTGAGTTTGCCTTCTTTCCAGGGGCTGCCGTGGGGCAGGGCTTGGGGCACCGCGCCGTTGAAGTACCGCATGTGCGGGGGCAGGGAAGGCACCTTTTGCCTGAAGAACCCCATCGGCGTCGGGCCGCCGAAGTATTCGTCGTTGGGCACGTACACCCGGACGGTCGGGTTCAGGCGGAACAGGTACCGCAAGCCGTCGGTGTGGTCGCCGTGCCGGTGGGAAATGACGACGAAATCCAACCGGGTGAGGTCGATGTTCAGCGCTTTGACGTTGTGGGCGAACGATTCGGCGTTGTTGCCGGTGTCGAACAAAATGCGTTTGCCCCGGTGCTCGATCAAAGCCGAAAAACCCCAGTCCTGCTTCAGGGTCGGCGACTGGCCGAACGCGTCCACCAGGACGGTGAGGCGGTTGGGCGACTGGGCCAACCCGGCGGCAAGGCTGGCAAAACCCGTCAGGGCCATCAAGGCGAGGCGTGTCGTGGCTGGTTGCATGGGATGAACGGGGGAAATTAGTTTCCGGAAAATCCAACCTTTTCCAACGCTTCAAACAGCGCCTTCACCTCGCCGATTCGCTCGTCGCCGTTGAGGGCGAAGTACCAGAACGTTTCGAGGTCGCCCCGGTGCATGGCCTGGTTCATGTCGCCGCTCTGGGTTTTGTGGGCGGCTTTCACCCAATCGGCCACAATCATGTAACTGTGCTTGTTGCCTTCGCCGAAGGTGCGGCTGCGGTCGTACTCGAACACCGGCGCGGCGGGGCTGATGCGGGTTTCGGGGTAGCCGTCGAGTTGAGCGAAGCGAAACGTGTACCCCTTGTTCGCCGATTGCCCGCCGAGCACGAGGGGCTTTATCGGTCCCCGGTAGCGCTGGGCGGCGCGCAGGGCGTGGAGCGAGGCGGTTTTGTGGTGGGCGTGCTGGCCTTCGTGGGGCACCATGCAGAACACGTAATCGTAGCGCCCGGCGGCGAGGATGCTGTCGAGGCGGGTTTCGATATAGCGGCGGTTCCAGCGGACGCCTTCGAGGTAGGGTTTTTCGTCGCGGTTGTAGAAATCGTCGCGCTGGTCGAAAAAGTAAATCGTTTTCACGCCGAGGATGTCGGCCGATTCGCGGATTTCCTTTTTGCGAATGCGGGGCAGATTCTTGCGGCCCAGGGCCGAATCGAGCATGTTCATGCCGAAGTAACTCGACGCCACCATGCCGTTGAAGCCCCCGGAGGCGTCGGTGAGCAGGGCGAGGTCGGCGCTGCCGTGGAGTTCGCGGGTGATTTTGAAAACGGTGACGGGAAACATCGTTTCGTCGTCGGGGTGGGCCGTGACGATAAGCACTTTCGGCCCCTGGGCCAAGGCGGGGAGGGCGAGCAGGGCGAGGACGAGGGTGCGGAGGAGGGGCATGGCGAATTTTTATCCGGTTTTTCGTGAAACGCCGTGGAAGTTTCCCGCAGATTTCGCAGATTTTCGCAGAGATAAAAAACGACGTGGCGAAAATCTGGTCCTTTCATCCCTCGCTAGGGATGAAAGGACCAGATTTTCAGTCAAAAAGACAAACCTCTACCTTCCAGAATCCTATGAAACCCCTCCTTTACGCCATCGCGTTACTCCTCGCCACGACCGTTTCCGCCCAGGACCGGCTCACGGGCAAAACCTTCGCCACCCGCGCCGTGGTGATGGCCCGGCACGGGATGGTGTGCACCTCGCACCCCCTGAGCAGCCAGGCCGCCCTCGACGTGCTGCAAGCGGGGGGCAACGCCATCGACGCGGCCATCGCCGCCAACGCGATGGAGGGCGTGGTGGAACCGCACATGAACGGCATCGGCGGCGACCTCTTCGCGCTGGTCTGGGACGCGAAAACCAAAAAACTCTATGGCCTCAACGCCTCGGGGCGCTCGCCCTACGCGCTCACGCTGCAAACGTTCCGGGACCGGGGTTTGACCCATGTGCCTTCGTACGGCCCGCTGCCCGTGTCGGTGCCGGGGTGCGTGGACGGGTGGTTTGAGTTGCACAAGCGATTCGGCAAAACGCCCGTGGCACAGTTGCTAGCCCCAGCCATTCGTTACGCCCGCGACGGGTACCCCGTGCACGACGAGGCGGCCTGGAGTTGGCAGTACATGGTGGACCGGTTGGGGAAAATGACGAACGTGATGAGCACCTACGCGCCCACCGGGCGGGCACCGAAGCGGGGAGAAATCTTCCAAAATTCTGCCCTGGCCAACACGCTGGAAAAAATCGCGAAGGGCGGGCGCGACGCGTTTTACAAAGGCGACATCGCCCGCACGATTGATGCGTTCATGCAGCGGGAAGGCGGGTTCCTGCGCTACCGCGATTTGGCCGAACACAGTTCCGAATGGGTGGAGCCGGTTTCGACGAATTACCGGGGCTACGACGTGTGGGAACTACCGCCCAACGGGCAGGGTATCGCGGTGCTGCAAATGCTGAACATTCTGGAAGGCTACGATTTCTCGAAAATCCCCTGGGGCAGCGCCGGGCACGTCCACCGCTTCGTGGAGGCGAAAAAGCTGGTGTTTGAAGACCGGGCGAAGTACTACGCCGACCCGGCATTCGCGAAAATTCCCGTCCGTGAACTGATTTCCAAAGCCTACGCCGCCGAGCGCCGCACGCTCATCGACCCTGACCGCGCCGCCGCGCGAATCGACGTGGGCAACCCGGCCCTGAAAGACGGCGACACGATTTTTCTGACCACCGCCGACGAAGAAGGCAACATGGTGGCGCTCATCCAGAGCAATTACCGGGGTTTCGGCTCCGGCATGGTGCCCGACGGGCTGGGCTTCACGCTCCAAAACCGGGGCGAGATGTACAGCCTCGTCGAAGGCCAGAACAACACCTACGCCCCGCACAAGCGGCCGTTTCACACCATCATCCCGGCCTTCGTGACCAAAGACGGGCAGCCGTTCCTCAGCTTCGGCGTGATGGGCGGGAGTTTTCAGCCCCTCGGCCACGTCGAGATTTTGATGAACATCCTCGATTTCGGCATGAATCCCCAGGAAGCCGGCGACGCGCCCCGCATCGACCACCAGGGGTCGTCGGAGCCGACGGGGGAGCGGATGGTGAATGCGGGCGTCGTCACGCTCGAATCGGGTTTTCCCTACGAAACGATTCGGGAGTTGATGGAAAAAGGCCACTCGGTGGGGTATTCGCTGGGGCTGTACGGGGGGTACCAGGCAATTATGGTCGATGCCAAAAACCGGGTGTACCACGGAGCCAGCGACGCGCGGAAGGACGGGCAGGCGGCGGGCTATTGAATGAAAACCCTATTCCACCTAAACCGGTAAAATCATGAAAACCAAGCTCTTTTCTCTCTGCCTGCTCGTCGCAATGGGCCTGATGGCCTCCCAACCCGCTCCTCGCCCTGTCGATGAAGCCTTCGTGCTCGAACGCGACGCCGACGTGGCTAAACCCGGCCCCGGCCCGCACAACGGCGGGGGCAACACGGTCGGCTATTCGTTTTTCGAAAAAGCGCCAGGGTACAAAACCGTATTCCGCAAGCGGGTGCTGCAACCCGGCTCGGCCATCGGTTACCACCTCCAGCCGGTGGACGAGGTGTTTTACATCCTCACCGGCACGGGCGAAATGACCATCAACGACCAGAAAATGTCCGTCAAAGCCGGTGACGCCATCCTGACCCGGGGGGGCAATTCCCATGGACTGGTGCCACGGGGTACGGAGCCGCTGGCGGTGGTGATTGTGTACGAGAAGCATTGAGAACCTCCCGGCATGAAACGCCTCGATTTCCTCAAAAACCTCTTCGGCACCGGCCTGCTCGTCACAGCCCTGCCCGCCGAACTAACCAGCGCCCCACCCGACCCGGAGCCGCTGACGGCCGTCGGCGTGTATGAGGAGGCCGTGGCGGGCTTTCGGTTTTACGAAGGACCGAAGTTACTTCCCCAACTTCAACCCGGTCAGGCCGTGGATTTGGTCCGCGAACCCGACAACCCCCACGACCCGCGGGCCATCGCCGTGTACTGGGAAGGCACCAAGCTAGGCTTTCTGCCCATGCTCGACAACCGGGTGCTGGCGGGCCTCATCGACGGGGGCGTGCCCCTGCGGGCCGAACTGGCCGCCGTGTTTCCCGAAAAACCGCTCTGGGAGGCCTGCCGGGTGAAGGTCGCCGTGGAATTTCCGAGCCGGTTGCTGCTGCCGGTTGCTTCGCCGGGCATGGCGGCAATCGCGAGCAGGCCAGGTGCCGAGCCCGAAGCCGCCGAACCCGCGCCCCTGACCTGGCAGACGGCCCTCGACCGCTTCCGCGAACTCCGCCCCGGCGACGTGGACACGGCCTGGCTCTGGCAACCCGCCGAATCCACCCGTCTGGCTGACGACCTCGCCGAATTCCTCAGCCACGCCGCCACCGCCGACGACCGCCTCAGCATCGTGCTCAACCAGATGCTGGTCCAGATGGAGCAGGTTCCGAACCGGGCGGAAGGCTTCGTGGCCGCCCTCGAACGGGTGTGCGCCGACCCGGTTTCGCCCGCCGCGCAAGCCCTGAAAAGCAAAGCCGACGCCGAGTTCCGGGCCTGGCTGCTGGCGCTGCGGCAACAGCCTAATCTGGCGAAAGTCCTCGCGCCGCTGGAAAAACTGCTGGGATGAAGCCCGACAAACCGGGCTTCGTTTTTAGACCAAAACCAGTAGTTTAGGGCCGCTTTTCCTGAACCTGAACGCATGAAACCCCTTTCTTTCCTCGCCACCCTCCTCGCCGCCGGAGCCGTGGCGGTTTCCCTGACCATTGATCCGCCCACCACCTTCAACCCCGCTGCTTACGCCGGGTGGGAAACCTACGGCGGGCACCCCGACGCCACGCGGTATTCGTCGCTTACTCAAATCAACACGGGCAACGTGAAGGATTTGAAAGTGGCCTGGACCTACCGCACGGGGGAAATCGACACGACCAACAAAAGCCAGATTCAATGCCAGCCCATCGTCGTGGACGGCGTCGTGTACGCCACCTCCTCGCGGCTCAACGTGCTGGCCCTCGACGGGGCCACGGGCCGGCAAATCTGGCGCACGAACCTCTCGAAAGCCTGGAGCGGGCCGAACTCCTGGGCGGGCACCAACCGGGGCGTCACCTACTGGGCCGACGGTACCGACCGGCGGATTTTCGTCGCGGCGGGCAACTACCTGTTCTGCCTCAACGCCGCCGACGGGCAGCCCGTGACCAGTTTCGGCGACGGCGGCCGGATTGATTTGCAGAAGGCCCACGATTACCACAAAGAGCAGTTTTTCATCGTCGCCAACACGCCGGGCATCATCTACAAAGACCTCATCATCATGGGGATGCGGCTTTCGGAGGGCCTCGACGCCGCCCCCGGTCACATCCGGGCCTTCGACGTGCGCACGGGCAAACGCCGCTGGATTTTCCACACCATTCCGCACCCCGGCGAACCGGGTTTCGAGACCTGGAAAGACAAAACCGCCTACAAAAAAATTGGTGGGGCCAACAACTGGGCGGGCATGAGCCTCGACGAAAAGCGGGGCATCGTGTACGTGCCCACCGGCTCGGCCACCTACGATTTCTGGGGGGGCTACCGCAAGGGCGATAACCTCTACGCCAACTGCCTGCTGGCCCTCGACGCGGCCACGGGGAAAAAACTCTGGCATTTCCAGGCCGTCCACCACGACGTGTGGGACCGCGATTTCCCGGCCAACCCCACGCTGGCGACGATTCGGAAGGACGGCAAAACCATCGACGCCGTGGCGCAGATCAGCAAGCAGGGCATGGTGTACCTGTTTGACCGGGTGACGGGCAAACCCGTTTTTCCGATTAAAGAAACCCCCGTGCCCAGCGTGAGCACCGTGCCCGGTGAGGAATTGTCCAAAACCCAGCCCATCCCGACCCTGCCGGAGCCGTTCATGCGGATGTCGTTCACGGAAGGCGACATCATCGACATTTCGCCCGAACACCACGCGGAGATTTTGGCGAAGTTCAAGGACATGGACCCGCACCACCTCTTCGCACCGCCCAGCCAGCGGGGCATCGTGCTGTTTCCGGGCATGGACGGGGGCGGCGAGTGGGGCGGGGCGGCCTACGACCCCGAAACGAACCTGCTCTACGTGAACGCCAACGAAATGCCCTGGGCCATCAAAATGGTGCCCAATCCCACGCTTACCGCCACCGGTCCGCACGCCAGGGCCTTATCGCTCTACGCCAGCAACTGCGCCAACTGCCACGGCCTCGACCGCAAGGGCAACGGCGGGGCGTTTCCCAACCTGACCGTGCTGAAAGGCAAGCGCACGCCCGACGAGGTGGGCACGGTGCTGAAGCAGGGCAAGGGGGCCATGCCCGCCTTCGCCCACCTCTCCGACGACGACCGCCGGGCGCTCGTGGCGTACCTGCTCGACTTGAAATCGACCGAACCGACGCGGGTGGCGGGCGGCTCCAACCGGGCCGAAGCCACGCCCAGCGTGCCGACGAAGGGCGTATCCACGCCGGGCGTCGAGAAAAAAGAAGTGGAAGGCGAAACCCCGCTGAAAGCCCCCTACGTGATGACGGGCTACATGCGCTTCGTGACCAAAGACGGCTACCCGGCCATCAAGCCGCCCTGGGGCACGCTTTCGGCCATCAACCTCGCCACGGGCAAGCGGGTGTGGCAGGTGCCGCTGGGCGATTTCCCCGAACTGACCGCGAAAGGCATCCCGAAAACCGGCACCGAAAACTACGGCGGCCCGGCCGTGACGGCGGGCGGGCTGGTGTTCATCGGGGCGAGCCGGGACGAGAAAATGCACGCCTTCGATAAAAAAACCGGCGAATTGCTTTGGGAGGCGCCGCTCCCGGCGGGCGGCTACGCCACCCCCGCCGTGTACCAGGCCGGGGGCAAGCAGTTTGTCGTCATTGCCTGCGGGGGCGGGAAAATGGGCACCAGGTCGGGGGATAGCTACGTGGCGTTTGCGCTGCCGTAGCCGCAACCATAAACCTCATAGGTCTTTTTTTGACCTATGAGGTTTTTCCCGCGTTACCAACCACTTTTGCGCCGCCCGCAACCTTCCCACCATTCCCATGCCCCAACCCAAACGCGACGCCGCGCTCGTTTTTATTTTCATCACCCTCCTCATCGACGTCACGGGCCTGGGCATCATCATCCCGGTCGTTCCCAAGCTCATCGAGGGCCTCATCCAGGGTGATTTGAGCGCGGCTTCCCGCTACGCGGGCTGGCTCACGTTCACCTACGCGGCCATGCAGTTTCTGTGCGCCCCACTCATCGGGGGCCTCAGCGACCGCTTCGGGCGGCGGCCCGTGTTGCTGGCCTCGCTGACGGGCTTCGGGCTGGATTACTTGCTGGCGGGTTTCGCACCCACCATCACCTGGCTGTTCATCGCCCGCCTCATCGCGGGCATCACGGGGGCCAGCTTCACCACGGCCAGTGCGTACATTGCCGACGTGAGTCCGCCCGAGAAGCGGGCGCAGAATTTCGGGCTGGTGGGGGCGGCCTTCGGGGCGGGATTCATCCTCGGCCCGGCCATCGGCGGATTCCTGGGGTCGCTGGGGCCGAGGGTGCCGTTTTTCGTGGCGGCGGGGCTGGCCCTGGCCAACGCGCTCTACGGCTATTTCATCCTCCCTGAATCGCTCAAACCCGAAAACCGGCGGCCGTTCGACTGGAAACGCGCCAACCCCGTCGGGTCGCTGCTGAGTCTGCGGCGGTATCCAATCATCCTGAGCCTGACCGTTTCGCTGGTGCTGCTCTACGTCGCCGCGCAGTCGGTGCAGAGCGTCTGGACGTTTTTCACGATGGAACGTTTCCACTGGAACGAAACATGGGTGGGCCTCTCGCTGGCCTTCATCGGCCTGACGGTCGGGGGCGTGCAGGGGGGCCTGACGCGGGTCATCATCCCGAAACTGGGCCAAACCCGCGCCGTGTACGTCGGGCTGGGGCTGTACGCCCTGGGGTTCCTGCTGTTCGCCTTCGCCAGCCAGGGCTGGATGATGTTCGCCTTCATGGTGCCCTACGCGCTGGGCGGCATCGCGGGGCCGTCGTTGCAGGGCATCATGTCGGGTCAGGTGCCGCCCAACGAGCAGGGCGAGTTGCAGGGCGCGCTCACGAGTCTGGTCAGCGTGACGTCCATCGTCGGCCCGCCGCTGATGACGAATCTGTTTGCCTACTTCACCTCCAAAAACGCCCCGGCGTACTTCCCCGGCGCGCCCTTCCTGATGGGGGCCGTGCTGACGGTGTTCAGCGTGGGCTTCGCCGTGCGGTCGCTGACGAAGCACGCGCACTGAGGTGGGGGTTTTAGGGTTTGAGGGTTTGAAGGCGTTTCTCCTCAAACTTTTCAAACCTTCAAACTTTTCAAACCATACTGCCTCCCCTCGCAACGTGGTCGTGGCCGCAGAGGGAATGTTGGCAACCGAATACCCCCCACGCGGGCCACTTTTTCCAAGAAAACGAAGGCAGCGTTGGCCCTTAGAAGTGCGTGAATCTCACGGGGAAACGTGGCCGACTTCTGAGCAAACGGTTTGCACAGCCCCCCGGAAACGTTCAATTTTACGCCATTGGACCCCAATTCCCCTCGTTATGCTTACCAAAACCTTCGGGGCCGCCGTGTTCGGCGTCGATGCCGCGCTGATTACCGTCGAAGTCACCGTCGGCCAGGGGCAGTACCTGTTTCTGGTGGGCCTGCCCGACGGGGCCGTCAAGGAAAGCTCCCAGCGCGTCGAAGCGGCCATGAAGCACATGGGCTGCTTTTTTCCCCGCAACAAAGTCGTCGTCAACCTCGCCCCCGCCGACGTCCGCAAGGAAGGTTCGGCCTACGACCTGCCCATCGCGCTGGGCATCATCGAAGCCTCTGGGCAGGCCACGTTCCGCGAGTTCGACCGCTACGTGGTCATGGGCGAGCTTTCCCTCGACGGCATCCTGCGGCCCATTAAGGGCGTGCTGCCCATCGCCATCGAAGCCCGCAAGCAGGGCATGAAGGGGTTTATTTTGCCGAAAGAAAACGCCAACGAAGCGTCCATCGTCAACAACCTCGACGTGATCGGCGTCGAAACCCTGCGCGAGGCAGTGGATTTTCTGACGGGAAAAATCACCCTAGAACCCCTCGTCAGCGACACCCGCGAATTGTTTTTTAACACCCAAAACGACTACGACGCCGATTTCTCGAACGTGCAGGGCCAGGAAAACATCAAGCGGGCGCTCGAAATCGCCGCCGCCGGGGGCCACAACGTGATTATGATTGGCCCGCCGGGGGCGGGGAAAACGATGCTCGCCAAGCGCCTGCCGTCCATCCTGCCCCCGCTTTCGCTGCACGAGGCGCTGGAAACGACCAAGATTCACTCCGTGGCGGGCAAGCTGGGCGCTTCGGCCTCGCTGGTGTCGCGGCGGCCCTACCGCGCTCCGCACCACACCATCTCCGACGCGGCCCTGGTGGGGGGCGGCTCCAATCCGCAGCCGGGCGAAATCTCGCTGGCCCACAACGGCGTTTTGTTTTTGGATGAACTGCCCGAATTCCGCCGCACGGCCCTGGAGGTGATGCGCCAGCCCCTCGAGGAGCGCCGCGTGAGCATTTCGCGGGCGAAGTGGGTGGTGGAATTCCCGGCCAATTTCATGCTCATCGCCTCGATGAACCCCTGTCCGTGCGGCTACTACAACCACCCCGAAAAAGAATGCACCTGCCCGCCGGGGGCCGTGGCCCGCTACCTGAGCAAGATTTCCGGCCCCCTCCTCGACCGCATCGACCTGCACGTGGAGGTGACGCCCGTGAGCTTCGACCAGATGACGGCCAACCGCCGCACCGAGCCGAGCGAAAGCATCCGCGCCCGCGTCATCGCCGCCCGCGACCGGCAAACGGCCCGGTTTCAGGGGCAAAACGGCATTTATTCCAACGCCATGATGCCCTCGCAAATGGTCAAGGACGTGTGCGGCCTCACCGACGCGGGCAAGGCCCTGCTGAAAACGGCCATGGAGCGCCTGCAACTTTCGGCCAGGGCTTACGACCGCATCCTGCGGGTGAGCCGCACCATCGCCGACCTGGCCGGGACGGACGACATCCGCATCGAACACCTCGCCGAGGCGATTCAGTACCGGAGTTTGGATCGGGAAAATTGGGCGGGGTAGCCACCCTGACAGCGGTCGATAGACCCTGTCAGCGGTGGCGGGTCGGCCGGTAGCCAAGTTTGTTGGCCGGGAACGCGCCACCGCTGACAGGGTCTTCGACCGCTGTCAGGGTGGCAACAGCCACAACGTTTAATAATTTTTCCCATGCAGGAAATTGAACCGTTGGTTCCCGGACTCGTGTACCACGTCTACAACCAGGGCGTTGGCGGCATCGACATCTTCAGAAACGAATGGGATTATCCGTTCTTTCTGAATCAATACGCCCACTACGTAGCTCCCGTGGTGGACACCTTCGCGTATTGCCTGTTGAAAAATCATTTCCACCTGCTGATTCGCGTGAAGGATTTCACGAATTCCGCCTCAGGTTGGGAACAACTCGCTAAAGACCGGAAGTGGTCGAAACCGGCAGACGCTTCTCTCCAATTTTCGCACTTTTTCAACAGCTACAGCCAGACGAAAAACCACGAGTGGGAGCGGAAAGGGGGACTGTTCAAACGACCGTTTCAACGAAAACCCGTCGATACCGACGCGTATTTCTCACGAGCTATCGCGTACGTGCAGACCAATGCCCAGCGGCACGGCTTCGTCCGGGATTTTAAAACGCACCCGCATTCGTCCTACCACAGCCACCTATCAACCAAACCTACGCTGTTGGCCCGCAACGAGGTTCTTGCCTGGTTCGGCAACACCGAACTGTACCAACGCTTTCACGAAACGTATCTATCCGACTCCGACGAAGAATTTGGCTTGGAACCGTTCGAGTAGCCACCCTGACAGCGGTCGATAGACCCTGTCAGCGGTGGCGCGTTCCCGGCCAACAAACTTGGTTACCGGCCGACTCGCCACCGCTGACAGGGTCTATCGACCGCTGTCAGGGTGGCTAGCGCTTCACCCGACTCCCAAACCACCGCCGCTTCCCGTTTCGCGCCCGTTCCGAGGAGGCGGGTTTCTCCGAAAACAGTTTTTTCGGCGGCTCCGGCCGGGCCTGCTGCACGAACGCCGCCGCCGTGGACGGATACGGGTGGTCTTCCACGACGGGGATGGTCTTGGCGATGAGCTTGTTGATGTCTTTCAAAAACGGCCGCTCTTCGGTGTCGCAGAATGAAATGGCCACGCCGCTGAAGCCCGCCCTACCCGTCCGCCCGATGCGGTGCACGTACGTTTCGGGCACGTTGGGCAGTTCAAAATTGATGACGTGCGAGAGTTCGTCGATGTCGATGCCCCGCGCGGCGATGTCGGTGGCGACCAGCACGCGGGTGTCGCGGTTTTTGAAGTTGGTCAAGGCCCGCTGCCGGTGGTTCTGCGACTTGTTGCCGTGGATGGCCTCGGCCTTCACGCCCGCTTTCACCAAATCCTTCGTGATTTTGTCGGCCCCGTGCTTGGTGCGCGTGAACACCAGCGCCGACTGGATAGCCTTGTCCTTGAGTAGGTGAATCAGCAGCGATTTCTTGTCCGGTTTTTCCACGAAATACACCGACTGGTCGATGGCGTCGACGGTCGAAGAAACGGGCGTAACTTCCACCTTCGCGGGGTTGGTCAGAATCGTGTCGGCCAGTTTCTGGATTTCGGGCGGCATCGTGGCCGAGAAAAACAGGCTTTGCCGCTTCAGGGGCAGCTTGGCGATGACCTTCTTCACGTCGTGGATGAAGCCCATGTCGAGCATCCGGTCAGCTTCGTCGAGCACGAAGTACTCGATGCCGTCGAGGCGGACGAAGCCCTGACCCATGAGGTCGAGCAACCGCCCCGGCGTGGCGGTGAGGATGTCGATGCCCGCGCGGAGGGCGTCGGTCTGGGGTTTCTGGCCCACGCCGCCGAAAATCACCGCGTGGCGCAGGCCCGTGTGGCGGCCGTAGGCGGCGAGGCTTTCATCGATTTGGATGGCCAGTTCGCGGGTGGGCGTCAGGATGAGGGCTTTGATGCGGTGCGGCCCGCGCTCGGCGTGGGCTTCGTGCATCCGCTGGAGGATGGGAATTGAGAAGGCGGCGGTTTTGCCCGTGCCCGTTTGGGCGCAGCCGAGCAGGTCGCGGCCCTGGAGGACGACCGGAATGGCCTGCTCCTGAATCGGCGTCGGGGTTTCGTATCCCTCGGCTTTGAGCGCCTTCAGGATGGGATCGATGAGGTTGAGTTGGGAAAAAGTCATGGTTTAAGTTGAAAAGTGCCCGTCAGGCGGAAAATTCCCCCTTTGAAGGGGGTTAGGGGGATGTTGACTGGAAGATGCAAGTGCCTCCATTCCGACGCGACATCCCCTAACCCCCTTCAAAGGGGGAATTTTTTGCAGGGCGCGGCGGAATTAAACTTTCTTGGCCGGGTTGCCGAACACCGTCCCGTGGGCGGGCACGTTTTCGACCACCACCGACCCGGCCCCAACGCGGGCACCCTTGCCCACCGTGACGCCCGCCACGAGCACCGCGCCCGCGCCGATGAAAGCGTGTTCGCCCAGCTTCGCGCCGGTGCCGACGAGCGCCCCCGCTCCCACCTGCACAAAATCGGCGAGCGTGGCCTGGGTGTCAATCACAGCCTTGGCGTAAATCAGGCAGTGGCTACCGATTTGTGCGTCGGGGTTGACGACCACGCCCGCGCCGATGAGGTTGCCGTGGCCGAGGCTCGCCGCCGCGCTGACCGTCGCCGTGTCGTGGATGGCGTTGACGGGCATCGTTTTGCGGGTTTCGGTCAGCAGGTCCACGAGGTCTTCGCGGGTGGCGGAATCGTCGGCGGCCACGAAGGCCTCACATTTTCTGCCGATGAGTTTGGTGTAGCCCTCATCGTCGGGGCTGCCCAGCACGGGCACGCTGGCGATTTCGGTGCCATGCAAGTCCTTGTTTTCATCGAGAAAACCGTACACGACCACGTTGTTGCGGGTGAAAATATCGAGGGCGACGCGGCCCAAACTGCCCGCGCCGAAAATGAGAACCGGGTTTTCCATGTTTTGCGAAAAATGAAAAACAAAAAATAAGGAATGAAAAAGGAAGAAGTGCTCCGCCGCGCGGTGGAAGGCCTTCTGCCTTTTCCATTCCTTATTTCTTGTTTTTCCTTGAAATCAGCACGCTTCGCTAACCGCAAAGCTACGGAACTGGTTTCATTCCCGCCGCAACGCACCGTTTTCGACCCGCCCGACCACCTGCCCGAACGCGTTTTTCAGCACGAAATCCGCCTTGCCGCCCAACTTCAACGGCCCTTCGACGGGTTCGAGCGTCAGGCCCGTCGCATCGAATTCGTCGAGACCGAAAAAGGTGGACAAATCGCCCAAATCCTCCACCGTGCCGCGCACGTACCATTTTTCGGGGCGATTGAAAAGCGGAGTTTCGAGGCGGTTTACCCCGATGTCGTAGGTGATTTTTTCGCCGTTCACGAGCACCGTCGCGTTGCGGAGGAGCAGGTCGAAAATCGCGCGGGCGTTTTCGGGCAGGGCCTCGTAGCGGTCGGTCGGCACGGCGGCGTAGCGTTCGGTGGCGATGGCGTCGAGGGCGGTCAGGATGGTGGCGAAGGTCAGTCGGCGGGTGTGCTGTTTTTCGGGGTCGTTCGGAAAAAGGCCCGATTCGATGAGCACCAGCGAGGTGCCCCACCGCTGGATGTTGTCGCCGAAGGCGCGGGGTTCGTACTCGACGCCCCAGCGGCCCAGCTTGCCGGGAATCAGTTCGTCCAATTCGCTGCACATCAGCGCAATCAGCCGCATGGCCCGCTCCCGGACGGGGTTCACGCCCAGGGTTTCGTCGTAGGCCGGGGCCAGGAACGAGAGCGTCGAAGGCTCTCGCGTCCAGCCCGCCGAGTAGCGGTTGATGGGGTCGTGGAGGTTGAAGCCGACGAGGGGTTTCAACGTTTGCTGCAACTGCTTCAGCAGACGACCTTCGGGCGTTTGCAGACGCAGCGCATCGCGGTTCATGTCGATGCCCAGGGCCGTCTGGCGTTTCCAGGCTTCGGCCCCGTCGGGGTTGAGCATGGGTACGAAATGGAGCGTGCAGCGGTCAAGCAGGCGACGGCGGATTTCGTCGAACCCGTCGTTTTTGGCCGAAAAAAACCGGAACAGGTCAAACAGCGCCATCGTGGCCGTCGGCTCGTCGCCGTGCATCTGCGACCAGAGCAGCACCGGCACCGGCCCGCGCCCGACTTGAACTTTGAAAACGGGCCGGTTCTGCGTGGAGCGGCCGATTTCCTGGACCCGAAAAAGCGGATTTTGCTTCAGCCCGTCGAGCAGGGGCAGCAGGTCGGCGGGGCGAAAACGGCGGTCGGCCAGGGCGGCTTCTCGGAAGCCGGCGTGGGCGTCGAAGGCCCGCCGCGTCAGCGATTGGGCCGGGGCAGCGAGGGAAAAACTCATGCACAAAAATAGAATCGGCAGGCGCATGGGGGTGATGTTCGTCTGAACCACGATTCGCAAGATTTTAGGATTGGCTTGACGGCTGGAAGTTTTTTTATTTTTCATGGTAATCCTAAAATCCTGCGAATCGTGGTTCAGACAGAAATTTTTCCCAGCCAAAGCCCCCCAAACGTGGCCACGATGCACAGCGTCACGCTGAGGGCGATGTTGAGCAACGCCGCCCACGGGCGCTGGTCGAGGAGCAGCAGTACGTTGTCGTTGGCGAAGGTCGAGAACGTGCTGAATCCGCCGCAAAAACCCACGGCGACCAGCGCGCGGAAGGCGGGATTCGCCAGGTTTTTCGCCTCGACGAGGCCGATGAAAAAACCCAGCACGAGGCTGGCCGCGACGTTGACGCCGAGCGTGCCGACGGGAAAATCGGCCCCGGCGCGTTCCTGAATGGTTTTCCCGAGGAAAAACCGCGTCAGGCTGCCGAGGCCGCCGCCGAGGAAGATGAGGAGCAGTTGGTTCATCGGCGGCTCAGGAAATCAGCAGGCATTTGCCCCGCTTGAGGTCGTCCTCCACTTTTTTGTACTTCACGTCGGTGAGCACCCGGCCGTCGGGGTAGCGCACCGAAACCTTGTCGTTGCGCCCCAGGGCGGGCACGGCGGGCGGGGTTGGTTTTCTCAGGCGGGCGAAAAAGGCGTCATCGTCGTCGAGGTCGAACGCATTCGAGGTTTCCATCTCCCCGAGCAGGGCTTCGATGTCGAGGTCGCTCAGGTCTCCCTCGCCGGTTTCCTCATCCGGAGCTGGCGGCATGGCGCTTTCCGTGCTTTCGTACGACGTTGCTGCCCGTGCTCGCTCGCCGTAGAACTCCGGGGCGGTCGTCGGTGGGCCGGGGTCGGGCCGGTAATCGGGTTCGGTGCCTTCCAGCAAGGCCACAATCTCCGGGTAGTCGCCGTAAATGCTTTCCGAGGCGAGGCCTTCGGCGAAGCACCGCTCGACGAGCGGCAGCACGTCGGTGGCCTTGAGCGCGGCGACCGCCGCGGCGAGTTCGGCCATGACGTTGGTGTCGAGCAGGCTGGGGTCGGCGCGATTTTCGTAGAAAAAGCGAAGCAGGTCGCCCACCCGTTCGCGGGCTTCGGGCTGGCGCGCCGGTTCGTACCGGGCCGTTTCCACGATGGCCGTCAGCACGCAGTACCGGCTCATCCAGTATTGGCCGGGTTCGCGCAGAAAGGCCTCCAGCGTGGGCCATTGCCCGTCGCCCAACGCCCGCAGCGTGGGCACGAACACCTCTTCGAGTTCGTCGGCAAACCAGTACTGCAAAAACTCCGCCCCCTGCCGCAGCAGCTTCAGCACCACGGGCAGGCTGCGGGCATCGGCCCGTTCGCGCAGCAACAGCAACGCGTGGATTGGAAAGGTCTGTTCCTCCTCCACCCATTCCTCGCGTTGTTCCGAAAACCAGCGGTACCGATTCACGGCGTCGAGCGCGACGGCTTCGAGGTCGGCCCGGAGCGTGTCGGGAGGCAGGGCCAGGATTTGCTCCCGCACCGACGCGGGCAGGTTGAGTCCGTAGTCGTACAGGGCCGATACCGCCGGGTGGTGCAGCACGGGCGGCTGGTCGGTCTGCTCGTCGTCGGCCTCGAACTGGCCCTCCAGCGTTTGTTCCTCGCTGGCGGCTTCGTTGATTTGCCGCAGGCTGCCCAAAAGCTGAAACCGGTTCAATTCTTTTTTGAGGTGTTCGTAAGTTTCCCGGTCCACCTCCAGCGACCGGAACGCGCGCAGGTAGCGGCGGGCCGTGGCGGTGTCGTTGAACGCCGCAAAATACACGGCCAGCGTGCGGAAAAACGCGCGCATTTCCACCACGTTGAAGTCCGTCCGGCCGGGGTACCAATCGTGCAGGTCGTAGCCACCCACCTGGGCCAGGAAAGCCTGGGCGTCCTCCAATTCGCCCCGGAGCAGCAGTTGGTTGAGCTTGTTGACGCGGGCGAAAAAATAGTCGGGGTGCCGAGCCACGGTTTGCTCCACGACGACGTCGGCTTTCTCGCGCAGCCCGGCCTTCTCGTACAGCAGCGACAGGTAATTTTTGAACTGGGGCACGTCCGGGTGTTTTTCCACGGCCCGCTCGGCCTGCCGGAGGGCCGACGTGTCGCCTTCGCTCGCGGCGATGGCCAGGCGCACGAGCAGTTGACGGACGTCGGGTGGAAGGTGGGCCAGCTCGAACGGGTCGGGTTCGTACGCGATGCGAAACGACGCCAGGTCGAAGGCGCTGTCGGGCACGGCAAGGGGTTTGGTCATGGTTTTGTCAACAGTTCAATCACCGCCCGGTGCGCTGGAAACTGCCCCAGCAGCGCCGCCCGGTCGGCGAGTTCAAAATCCTGAAAATCAAATCCCGGTGCCACCGTACAGCCCACGAGCGTACTGCCGTCGGGTCGCACGGGTTTGGAGCCAAACCATCGCCCGGCGGGTACCACGGCCTGAAATACCTCGCCCGCGTCGGGGTTTGGGCCGAGGCGGACGATTTCCAACTTTCCGTTTTCCGAAAGCACGAACACATCGAGCGGATTGCCGGCGTAAAAATGCCAAACTTCGTCGGCCTGAATCCGGTGCAGAGCCGACACGTGGTGGCCTTCGAGGAGAAAATAAATCGCCGTCGAAAACGAGCGCGGCCCCGCAAACCGGCCCGGCAAAGCGTCGGCGGCAATCGCTTCGGGCGAGCGGTAGGTTTCGGCGAAATACCCGCCTTCCGGGTGGGGCTGCATCCGCAGGCGTTCGACCCAGTAGGCGGCGGGTTTGGGCGGGTTTTCCATTCCTTCGGGGATTTGGCGCGAAAGTAGCGACGTCAGCTAAGAAATTAGATTTACGGTGTTGTTGAAAATCAGCCGTTTCCATCCATAGCGAGGGGTTTAAACCCCTCGCTATGGATGGAAACGGCTGATTTTCAGTCAGGATTTGACGTATTTAATTCGCGGTATCGGTCAATTGCCCGAAAGAAATTCCGAAATTTTAGGCCCGCCGTGCAACGCGCCTTCCACAAGATGCGTCTTTGCGGCACAACCGACGATAGGCCACAATCCGTCGGAACAATACCGAAGGCGGCCGTGGCAACCGCCCGAAACAGTTCCTTTGCTTGGAAACAACGGTGTACACGGACCGACACGTGCTGCTGGTGGAGGCTTGCCGACGCGGCGAGCGCAAGGCGCAGTACGAACTGTACCGGCTTTACTCGAAAGCCATGTACAACGTGTGCTACCGCATTCTGAATCACCCCGCCGAGGCCGAAGACGTGCTCCAGGAGGCGTTTCTGGACGCGTTTCAGCACCTGAACGACTTCCGTCAGACGAGCACGTTCGGGGCCTGGCTGAAGCAAATCGTGGTCAACCGCGCCATCAACCACCTGCGCCAGCGGCGGGTGCAGTTCGTGGACGTGGAAGAAGCCGAGTACGTGGGCGATACCGAGCCAGTGGACGAGTCGGACCTGGAATACGACGTCACCACCGTGCGGCGGGGCATCGAAAGCCTGCCCGACGGCTTCCGGACGGTGCTGAGTCTGTACCTCCTCGAAGGCTACGACCACGAGGAAATCGCCGGGATTCTCGGCATCAGCGAGTCCACGTCGCGCTCGCAGTTTTTACGGGCTAAAAAACGCCTGCTGGAGATTTTGAAACGGAACATGTAACACCTGAACACCGGGCAAGGAATGAATTGACCCTTACTTTTTTCATTCTTCATTCCTTGTTCCTTGTTCGTCATTCAGGAAACGATGATGAAAAAGGATCGCCTTGAACGCTTCATTCGCGACAACCGCGAAGCCTTCGACGCCCACGAACCTGCCGCCGACGGCTGGGCACGGCTGGAGCAGCGCCTCGGGCCGGAGACCCCGCACAACGGGCACGTGGTGGCGTTTCAACCCGAAACCCTGCCGAAATGGAACAACGTGTTCCGGCGCAACCCCTGGGTGTGGCGCAGCGCGGCCAGCCTGTTGCTGGTGCTAGGCGTGCTGGGCGCGTGGTGGGTACGCACCGCCCCGTCTCCCAGTTCCAACCCGGAAGCCGTGATGGCGCAAATCGACCCTCAGGCCGCCCAGGCCACCTTCCGCTATGCGTCGATGATTGAAACGAAGCGCCAGGAAATCAAGCGCTTTGCCCAGACCGACCCCGACCTCTACCGGGAGTTTTCGGCGGAAATCGAAGCCCTCGATCGGGATTACCAGCGCCTGAAGGCCGAACTGCCCCAGACGCCCAACCAGGAGGAACTGCTGAAAGCGATGATCGAAAACCTGCAAACCCAGGTGGACATTCTGAACCGCCAACTCAGCATCATTCAACGCGTGAACCAAGCCAAGCAACGCCATGAACCGACGATTTGACGAAACCTCCCGGCTGCTGGCCGTGCTGTTTCTGACCGGCCTGACCGGATTCGTGGCCCGCGCCAGCGACCCGGCCGAACTTGCCGACCGCGCCCCGTCGGGCGGCTGGGGGAGGTTTGTGCAGGGGATGCCGTCCGGCGGGTTTTGGGGAAGCCACTCCCCCGGCCAGAAACTCCTCACCGCAGTGCCCGACGAGGCCTTCGAGCCGTGTTTTCTCGAAAAAAAGCGGGTCATCACCAAAACCTATTCGGTAACGCAACGGGAGCGGCTGTACGTGTCGAACCAGTTTGGCGAAGTGCGGGTGCGGCTCTGGGACCGCCCCGAAGTGCGGGCCGACATCGTCATCACGGCCACCGCCGCCACCGAAGACGAAGCCCAGGATTTGCTCGAAACCGTGGACATTGAAGACGAGCGCCAGGGCGACCAGATTCGCCTCACGACGAAGTGCGAAGCCAAAACCAACGTCGGCCTCAACGGCTACGGGCGGGTCTGGGCCTGGGCGGACTGGAAAACCAAAAAATCCGATACCCCCACGCCGCCAACCCCTCCCGCCCCACCCGAGCAGCGCGGCGTGAAGATTCACTACCTGCTTTCGATGCCCCGCTACACGGCGCTCGAAATCAAGGCCCGTTTCAGCAACACGTTCATTCCAGAATTCAACGCACCGCTCATCGTCCGCAGCAATTACGGCGTGGTGAACGCGGGCCAGCTTCGCGGAATGCAGAACGACATCCGGGTGGTGTACGGGCAGGCGGTCATCAAGGCGCTGGAAAAGGGCAAACTGGCCATCGAACACTCCAAGCTGTTGCTCGAACGGGCCGCCGACCTCGAACTCGACAACAAACACGGCAACCTGCGCATCGGCGAGGTGGACAAGCTCGTGGCCGACCTCTCGTACTCAACGGGGCAAATCGAAGCCCTGAAGGAATCGGCCCGGATGCAGCTTCGGTACCTGGGCAACTTCCGCCTGCCTAACCTGCCCGCCAGCGTGAAGTGGGTTGAAATCAACTCCCAATGCTCCGATTTGCGCCTGCCCATGCCGCCGGACGCCAACCTTGATTTCAACGTAACGGTCAACTACGCCGACTTCCGCGCCCCCGGCGACCGGGTGAGTTTCACCAAAAAAGACGAGGGCGACGAACAAGCCGGCAAGCCGCAGTTCCGCAAAACCTACGTCGGCAAAGTGGGCAAGGGCGGCGGGACGGTTAAGATTACGTCGAGTTACGGAACGGTGAAGTTTGTGGAGTGAGAAAACGAGGAGCGGGCTTTGCAACCCGCTCATCTTTTCTTCCGAAGAATCGAATCCAGCAAATCCGACGCTACCGCAGTGGGTTTCCGCCGCAAAGCCGTGAGTCGGGCGTCGAATGCAAAGGGCTGCATTTCCACCAGCCTGACTTCTTCCACCCGCGGATGGGAGGGATTCAACAGGTAATTGTACGCACGAGGAATGATGACCGAAGGCACCCGCAGGGCCAGATGATCCTTCTCTTTCAACCAGTCTTTCGTGAACGATTGAGTGGACTCCAACGGTGGAATTTCATTCCAGTTGGGTGGAAACTGGTTTTCTTCCACGACCAGGATGCTTTCATTCGGAATTTCCAGCGTAACCAGCACCAGCGGCGGCAATTCGGTCTCCGCCGCACCCGCCAAATGAACCCACACTTCCCAAGCCGCCAGCTCAGCCGTCGCCGAGGTGTACACGAGCGCCGTGCCCGGCGGATTCCACCGGCCACCCGCAAGGCGGGCACCTTCACCGGATAACAGTTGGGGTAACGTTGCGTAGCGGGCCTTTGAAATGCGGAAGACGTGCATGAATTCGCGTGAGTTGCTGGCCCAACGATTCAGGATTGCGGCATTTCATCGATAAACGCACTACCTCCGCCCCTATCCGGCATGTCGATGGAACCCATCAGGCAATCACGAAATCTTCAATGCGAATAAGTTCATCTTCCACCATCCGAAAACCGATTGCCGTATCAAGCCAGTCCAGGGGGGCTTTGTCGTACAAAACCCGCAGGGGACGCCGCATCCAGCGCTTGAACTTTTCAATGTCTTCAAACACGTCTTCGCCGCGTTCGTAGAGCAGCACCAGTTGCAGCAGTCGTTCCGAAGCCCCGGCGCTCAGGCGTGCGTCGGGTTGCTGCCTTTGTAGGGTGCGCTCCGAAAGTCCCAGAATTCGGGCCATCTCGCGCCTGGAAAGCGCCAAGCGGTCGGCCACCTCGTCCACGGCCCGGCGCGGCAATCCCCGCCGAACCATGTCAATCAGTTCCGCCGGATTTCGCGCGGTGCCCGGTGATGATTGGGGCAGTATGTGTTGCATGGCAATCCAGGTTGACCTTGCACGAAGGTAACAGTCCGAATGCCTTCGCCAAAATTTAACAACCCCCGTCAAGCCGGTGAACCCGCCCGCTCAACCAGCCTCGGGTCGAGCACGAACGGCTCCACCTTCAAAATCTGCACTTGCCCGATGCGCTCGTGGCGGGGGTTGAGGAGGTAGTTGAACGTGTGCGCCACCACCGCCGAGGGCACTTTCAACGCCACGGAGCGGCCTTCCTCCAGCCAACGCCGGGCGATGTCGTGGAGCGCGGCGGGCGGATCGGGGGCGTTCCAGTCGTCGGGCAGGTGGGCCGGGTGGACTTCCTGCACGTCGTCCTCGTCGAGGGCCAGCGTGAAGAGTTCGATGGGCTTGGCTTCGTCGGGATGGCAGTCGAAATGCACGAGGAGTTCGAGCAGGGCCAGTTCGATGGTGCTGCTGGCGTAGAGCACAGGCACGCCATCGGGGTTCCAGCGGCCCCCGTCGAGGCAGTTTTCTTCCAGAAAAATGTAGCGCGGAGGTTGCTCCTTTTGGGGTTGTAAACGGAAAATGGTCAGCATACACCGCGAATTTGAGGTACCGTGGGGAAGCGCCGCCCCGCGCCCCGGCCGTCAGGCGTCGCCGATGCGCAGGTAGGCTACTTCCACGGGGAGATCGGACAAAAGCTGTTCCGTGCGCTCGGGGCGGGCATCGGTCAGGAACACCTGCCCGAAGGTGCCGTCGGCCATCATGGCGATGAGTTTCTGGATGCGGCGCTCGTCGAGTTTGTCGAAAATATCGTCGAGCAAGAGCAGGGGCTGGAAGCCTTTCTCTTCGGTCAGCAATTCGAACTGGGCCAGTTTCAAGGCCACGACGAAGCTTTTCTGCTGGCCCTGCGAGCCGAATTTGCGGAGCGGAAAGCCGTTGATTTCAAACTCGAAATCGTCGCGGTGCGCCCCCCGCGTGGTGCGCTGGGCGGCCACGTCGCGCTGGCGGGTTTGCCGGAATTCCCGCGCAAACTCCTCGCTGCCCACTTCCGATTCGTAGCCAATGTCCACCGCCTCGCGGCTTTCGCTGAGGTTGCCGTAGTGTTTTTGAAAAACGGGCAGAAAACGGCCCATGAAATCACGGCGGAAGGCGTGCAGTTCGAGCGCCCGCTCCACCAGCGGCTCGCTGTACACGTCGAGCAAATCCTCGTCGAGGTAATGCCGCTCGGCGAATTGCCGGAGCAGGCTGTTGCGCTGCTGGAGGAGTTGGTTGTAGTGGAGCAGGGCCGTCAGGTAGTCGGGGTTCAACTGCGAAAGCACGCCGTCGAAAAACTTCCGCCGCTCGTCGGAGCCTTCGCGCACGAGGTCGGTGTCGTTGGGCGCGGCCAGCACCACCGGAAACCGCCCGATGTGCTCGCTGAGGCGTTCGTAGGGTTTTTTGTCGTGCAAAACCGCCTTCCGCTGCCCCCGCTGGAGGCTGACGGTGATTTGCACCGATTTCGGATTTCGGATTGGGGATGGCGGATTGGCGTAGGCCAGGGGGTCTTCGTGGGCCGAAAGGTGGTGCAGTTCGGCAATCTGTTCTTCGAGTTCTTCAATCGGCATTCCGAAATCCGAAATCCGAAATAACCCGTCGATGAGCAGGAACTCCGCGTCGTGGCGGATGGAGTTGGCGTCCTGGCTGGTGAAGGCGCTTTTCGTCAGCGAGAGGAAGTAAATCGCGTCGAGCAAATTGGTCTTGCCGCTGCCGTTGGGGCCGGTCAGGCAATTGACGCGGGGCGAAAACCGGAACTGCGCCGAATCGTACGACTTGAACTGCGTCAGGCTGATTCTTTCCAGGTGCATCGTTGCGCTTCGGCGATTTGATAGTACTTTCGCGTTCCGAAAACCAGAACCCCGACCGGCGGGTTTGGTTCAGATGGGAACGGGTTTTGCCCTTCTCCATTCTCCATTTTCCATTCTCCGTTCGAAAAAATGGCAGCCGTCGAAGAACAACCCGTCGCGACCAAGACGAAGTATTCCAAAGAAACGTACCTCTACTGGTACGAGTCCATGCAATTGCAGCGCAAGTTCGAGGAAAAATGCGCCCAGTTGTACGGCCAGCAGAAAATCCGGGGTTTCCTGCACCTCTACATCGGGCAGGAAGCCTGCTCGTCGGGCAGCAAAACGGCTCTGCGCGAAGGCGACAAGTACATCACCGCCTACCGCGACCACGGCTGGCCGCTCGCCCTGGGAACCAGCCCCAACGCCGTCATGGCCGAACTGATGGCCAAGCAAACCGGGGCCTCGAAGGGCAAGGGCGGCTCGATGCACATTTTCGACAAAGAAGTAGGCTTCATGGGCGGTCACGGCATCGTGGGCGCGCAGATTCCCCTGGGCGCGGGCATCGCCTTCGCCGAGAAGTACAACAAAACCGGCAACGTCTGCATGTGCCTATTCGGCGACGGGGCCGTGCGGCAGGGTGCCCTCCACGAGGCTTTTAACATGGCCATGCTGTGGAAATTGCCCGTCATTTTCGTCGTGGAAAACAACGGCTACGCGATGGGCACCTCCGTGGCGCGTACCTCCAACGTGACCGAACTCTACACGATTGGCGAAAGCTACGACATGCCCTCCGAACCGGTGGACGCCATGAGCGTCGAGGCCGTGCACGAGGCCGTTAGCCGCGCCGCCGAGCGCGCCCGCGCCGGGGAAGGGCCGACCTACCTCGAATTCCGCACCTACCGCTACCGGGGCCACTCCATGTCGGACCCGATGAAGTACCGCACGAAGGAGGAACTGGAGCAGTACCGCGAGCGCGACCCGATTGAAAACGTCCGGGCGACGATTTTGGAGGCTGGCCTGGCCACTGAGGAAGACCTCGCCGCCATCGACGCCAAAATCAAGCAGCAGGTGGACGAAAGCGTGAAGTTCGGCGAAGAATCGCCCTACCCTCCCGCCGAGGAAGCCTACAAAGACGTGTACGTGCAGGCGGATTATCCGTTTTTGATGGAGTGACGAATCCTTGCGAACCGAGCGGTTTTCTTTCCCAATCGGCTTCGGCCTTTGCCTGCTTTGCGCGGTTTCGGGGTACGCCCAGGAGCCGCGCAAATTCGTTTTCCGGCAACCCAAAATGGGTTCGCTGTTCACCGTGCAGCTCTACGCGACGGACTCGCTGGCCGCCGCCCGCGCCGCCGACGCGGCCTTCGTCCTTGCTGATTCGCTCAACGCGAGCTTCAGCGATTACCTGGAAAATTCGGAATTGAACCGCCTCGCCCGCACGGCGGGCACCGGGCGCTGGGTGCCGGTTTCGCCCGCGCTGTTCCGGGTGTTGTCGGAGTCGAAAACGGCCTGGCAGCGCAGCCACGGCGCTTTCGACGTGACCGTGGGCCGCCTGACGCGGCTGTGGCGGCAGAGCCGGAAGACCCGCCGCCTGCCCCCGCCCGACACGCTCCGGCGGGCGCGGGGCACCGTCGGCATGGCCCACCTGCGCCTCGATTCGAGCGGGCACCGCGTGCGGCTCAACCGCCCCGGCGTCGGCCTCGATTTGGGGGGCATCGGCAAAGGCTTCGCCGCACGGGAAATGCTTTTTTTGCTGCAAAAACAAGGGTTCACCCACGCGTTGGTCGACGCCGCCGGCAACCTGGCCGCGGGCGAATCGCCCGTGGGCGGTTGGCGCGTGGCGGTGCAACTGCCGGTGGCGGGCGAACACCTCACCGAACGGCTGCTCCGGCTCCAAAACCAAGCCATTTCCACCTCCGGCGACGTGTTTCAATTCGTAGAAATTGCCGGAAAGCGGTATTCGCACATCGTCAATCCCCGCACCGGCCTCGGCCTCACCACCCGCCGCCAGGTGACCGTCCTCGCCGCCGACGCCGCCACCGCCGACTGGCTCTCGACGGCCTGCTGCCTGCTGCCGGTTGAAAAAGCGCTGGCGCTGCTCCGGCAGGAGAACGCCGAAGGGCTTTTTCTCCAACCCGTCGGTACGCGCATCCGGGTGCGGACAACGCCGGGATTTTCCCAGTTTTTCGCTCCCGACTGACCCACGCTGCCGGTTTGGAGGCAGTCGTTTTTGGCCGTAACCCGGTAAGAATCCTAAGTTTGTCGCTTTATTGAAAAACAGCCGCTTTTGTGAAAACTCGTTTTGCTCCGTTTGTTTTTGGCCTGCTGGCGTTGCCTTCGTTTGCGCAGGAAGCCGGCAAATCCTTCGACCTCGCCCCGCCCGGCGTCACCGTGCCGATTTTAATGCTGCCCGTCCCGGCGGGCGAGTTTTTGATGGGCAGTCCTGCCACCGAAAAAGGCCGCCAGGCGGACGAAGGGCCGCAGGTGAAAGTCACCGTCGAGCCGTTCTGGATGTCGTCCACCGAAATCACCCACGACCAGTTCGCGCCGTTCCGGTTTGAAGACAAGGACGCCCCGCCCGTGCCCGACGCCATCAGCCGCCCCACGGCCCAGTACATCGACCTGACCTGGGGCATGGGCAAGGAGGGTGGTTTTCCGGCCAACTCCATGCAGCCCTATACGGCGCTGTCGTACTGCAACTGGCTTTACAAAAAAACGGGTCAGTTTTACCGCCTGCCCACCGAAGCCGAGTGGGAATACGCCTGCCGCGCGGGCAGCACGGGCACCTACCCGGCGGGCGTGACGGCGGCGAATCTGAAGGAATACGCCTGGTTTGCGGGCAATGCCACCGACCGCTACCACAAGGTAGGCCAGAAAAAACCCAACGCCTGGGGATTTTACGACCTCCTGGGCAACGTAGCCGAGTGGACGATGGACAAGTACGACGCGGCGTATTTTCAAAAGCTCACCACCGACGCGAGGGGCACGTTTTTCGTAAAACCCGACAAGCCCCGCGCCTACCGCACCGCCCGGGGCGGCGGGTTCAAGAGCCAGCCCGAGGGCCTGCGCTGCGCCGATCGCCTGCCCCAGGTGGAAGCCTGGAACCAGCGTGACCCGCAGATTCCGCGCTCGAAATGGTGGATGACCGACGGCGATTACGTGGGCTTCCGCCTCGTGCGGCCCGTGCGCCAGCCGAGTGCCGAAGAGGCCGAGGCGTTTTTTAAGGAAATGCTCGGGCAGTAGGTTAACTTTGGGGAAATCAACGGAAAAGCGCCATGACGACGACGTTTGAATTGCACACCGACGAATTGGACAGCAATTTTGTCAAAGCCCTGAAAACGCTGTTCAAAAACCGCAACCTGAAAATTACGGTGGACGCGGAGATGGACACGACGGAGTACCTGCTCAGCAATCCGGCGAATCGGCAGGCTCTTGAAGAATCGATTGAACAAGCTAAACGGGGTGAGGTGATTTACTTTACGGCAGAAGAACTTCAGAATCTGCTCCATGAGGAAAATCGGGTTCACAGCTAAGGCCTTTGCCCAATTCAATTCGTGGCGTGAGGAGCCTGAAATTCAGAACAAAATTATCCGTCTGCTCACGGAGGCGACCGCCGACCCTTTCAAAGGAACCGGGAAACCCGAACCCCTCAAGGGAAATTTGCAAGGGTACTGGTCGAGGCGCATTACGGAAGAACACCGGTTGGTTTACGAAGTAAAAAACGACGAAATTCTTGTCGTCTCCTGTCACTCGCATTACCGAAATCTTTAATTCCAAAACCTCTTTCCGCATGTACCAATCCGACCAATCCCGCCGCGATTTCGTCAAAGCCACCTCGCTTCTGACGGGTGGCCTGCTCGCGGCTCCGCTCTTCGGGCGCTCGCAGGGCTTTCAATCCGGCGTAGCCGACACGATTAAAGTCGTCCTCGTCGGCTGCGGCGGGCGCGGCACCGGGGCCGCCGTGCAGGCCCTCAGCACGAAGCAAAACGTGCAACTCGTGGCCATGGCCGACGCCTTCCAGGACCGCCTCGATAGCAGCGTGAAATCCATTCAGGAAGCCCTCGACGAAAAAGGCCAGGGCGACCGCTTCAAGGTGCCCGCCGAGGCCCGGTTTGTGGGTTTCGACGGCTACCAGAAAGCCATCCCGATGGCCGACGTGGTGATTCTGGCCACGCCGCCCGGCTTCCGGCCCATCCACTTCGAGGAGGCCATCAAGCAGAACAAACACGTGTTCATGGAAAAGCCCGTGGCCGTGGACCCCGCCGGGGTGCTCAAGGTGCTGGCCGTGGCTGAGGAAGCAAAGAAGAAAAAACTCAACGTGGTCAGCGGCCTGCAACGCCACTACCAGAGTTCGTACCGGGCGCTGTACAAAAACAAGGCCCTGCTCGGCGACATCATCGGCGGCAACGTGTACTGGAACAACGACGGCGTGTGGGTGAAACCCCGCAAGGAAGGCCAGACCGAAATGGAATACCAGATGCGCAACTGGTACTACTTCAACTGGCTCTGCGGCGACCACATCAACGAGCAGCACATCCACAACATCGACGTCTTCAACTGGTTCAAGGGCGGGTACCCCGTCCGGGCCAAAGGCACCGGTGGCCGCGAAGTGCGCGACGGCAAGGACTACGGCGAGATTTTTGACCACCACCACGTGGAGTTCGAGTATGCCGACGGCACCATTCTCAACTCCGAATGCCGCCACATCAAAGGCACCTGGGCGAAAGTGGACGAGACGATTCTCGGCACGAAGGGAAAAATGCTGGCCGGAGCCGCCAAAATCGTGGATTACAAGGGCAAGCCGCTGTACGCGTTTGATAAAAAAACGGAGAACCAGCCCTACCAGGCCGAGCACGACGAACTCTTCGCGGCCATCGCCAAAGGCGAATACAAATTCTGGGACGCCGAGCGCACGGCCAAATCAACGATGACGGCCATCCTGGGTCGCCTGGCGACGTACTCGGGCCAAATCATCGAGTGGGACAAGGCGCTCAACTCGGGCATGGACATCATGCCGAAGGAATACAGCTTCCAGGCCACGCCCCCCGTGCTGCCCAACAAAGACGGCCTCTACCCCGTGGCCGTGCCGGGGGTGACGAAGTATTTCGCGTGAAGTCGTTTTGATTTTTGAAACGAAAAAGGGAGCCAGATACGGCTCCCTTTTTTCGTTTCAGGCCATCGCTTGCTCTTTTCGTCGGTAGGCAGGCAACTCGTCGAGCAATTCCAGAATTACGCCTTCGCCCACGGTTCGAGGTCCCTCCAAAATCACGAACGAATCATGGATTGAGGGCAACGGGCGTGTGTCACCCGGAAAAATGCCAAAACGAAGCACTGCTTCGCCCTGTTCGCCGGGGTGCATTTCATCGCGGTCGGTCAGTAAAATCTGCCCGCTCCGGCTGGGTAACCGCCCCCCGAACGAAAACTGGGGAATGTAAACGAAGGAAAAGAAAGGCGTTTTCCGACCGCCTTCTTCCGTAGCCAGCAGCCTCATCTGGACCCGGGCGATTACAAATTCGTTGTCATTCATGCCAAATCATTCGTTTGATGTTGCGATTGAAGCGCTCCAATTGGTCCGCGAAAACGGTACACGCGGGCCATCCGTCAGGGCTAATCAAATGATAAAGTTGAAGTTGCTTTTCAGGAATTTCGACTTCAACGATGAAATACCCAGGCTCGTCGTAATAGCCGACGACGGCTGTTCCAAAAAAATGCGCCCCGGCCAGGCTGGTTGCAAACTGCTTGCATTCCATCCCTCCGAACAGGGCACTGAACCCACCCCGCCGCAAAATATCCTCCCGCTCCGCCGCCGTCACGGCCCTGAACAAAGATACGGTTTCGGGTACAGCTTCGGCCATCGGTCATTTCAAAATCCGCCGGATGTCGCTCGCCTCCTGTAAGTATTCGCCGAAGCGCTCGTAGCTCCCGGCCAACATCAGGCCCTTAAACTTGAGCAGCGTGTTGATGTACTCGTCGAGCACGTCGAGGAGGTTGTCCTGGTTTTGGCGAAAAATTGGAATCCAGGTTTCGGGCGAGCTTTTCGCCAGCCGCACGGTGGAGGCAAAGCCCGTGCTGGCCAGTTCAAAAATCCGGTCGGCTTCTTTTTCTTTTTCGAGCGTCGTCAAGGCCAGGGCAAACGAACAGATGTGCGAAATGTGCGAGATGTAGGCCGTGTGGACGTCGTGCGACACGGCGTCGAATTCAGTGAACTGCATTTTCATCGCCTCGTACATCCGCCGGACGAGGTCCACGGCGTCAGGGTCGGAGTCGCCCGCGTCGCAGAGGACGGTAAATTTTCCTTCAAAAAGCCCGCGTACCGCCGCTTCGGGGCCGGAGTATTCGGTGCCCGCCATCGGGTGCGTGGCCACGAACCGGCCCCGCTTCGGGTGCTGCCGCACGGCCTCGACGATGGGCCGCTTGGTCGAACCCACGTCGATGACGACCTGCCGGTCCACCCGGTCCAGCACGTAGGGCAGCAGCGTCGTGAGCGTGTCCACGGGCGTAGCCAGCACGATCAAATCGGATTGCGCAATGGCGTCGTCGAGGAGCAGCACTTTGTCCACCAAGTGCAATTCGAGCGCCTTGACGACGTGCTCCATTTTCTTGTCCACGCCCACCACGAGGTCGGCGAAGCCGCTTTCTTTCAGACTCAGGGCCATCGAGCCGCCGATGAGGCCGATGCCGACGATGCTTACGGTCATTTTTGTGAGAAGTGAGAGGTGAGAGGTGAGATGCTTTTAGCCGCGAAATGCATTTACATCTCACTTCTTACCTCTCACTTCTCACCGAATTCAACAAATGGCTTTCAACCCCCGAATCCGACGAATCGCTTCGTCGAAAACCGTTGCCTCGCTGCACAGCGACACGCGCACGTAGCCGTCGCCGTTGGAGCCGAAAATGCCGCCGGGGGTGAGGAAGACGTGGGCGCGTTCAAGGATTTCGTCCGACAGCACGTAGGCGCTGGGGGATGCGGCGGGCGTTTTCGCCCAGACGAACATCCCCGTTTGCGCCGGGTCGTAGCGGCAGCCGAGCAGATCGAGGAGTTCAAACACTTTTTGCTGGCGGGGGCGGTAAGTCGCGTTCAATTCGGCGTACCACGATGGTGGGTTTTGCAAAGCGCTCACCGCCGCTTCCTGCACGGGCAGGAACATCCCGGAATCCATGTTCGACTTGAACCGCAGCACGTTGGCGACGATTTCCGCGTTGCCCGCCAGCATACCCACCCGCCAACCCGCCATGTTGTGCGACTTGCTGAGCGAGTTCAGTTCCAGCACCCCGTCTTTCGCGCCCGCCACCGAGAGCAGGCTCAGGTGCCGGTCGTTGAGCACGAAGCTGTACGGGTTGTCGTTGACGAGCAGGATGTTGTACTTTTTTCCAAACGCGACCAGTTTCCCGAAAAACTCCCGCGTGGCGTGGGCACCCGTGGGCATGTGGGGGTAGTTGACCCACATCACCCGCACCCGGCTCAAATCCTGAGCAGCCAGTGCGTCGAGGTCGGGCAGCCAGCCGGTTTCTTCCGTTAAGTCGTACTCGCGCACGGCGGCCCCGGCCAGGAGCGAAGCGGCCCGGTAGGTGGGGTAGCCGGGGTTGGGCACGAGCGCCTCGGTGCCGGGTTCGAGGTAACTCATGGCGACGTGCATGATGCCCTCCTTCGATCCGAGCAGGGGCAGGATTTCGTCCGCCGGGTTGAGCGCTACACCGAAGTAGGTCTGGTACCAGTCGGCGAAGGCCTGCCGGAGTGCCGGAATACCCACGTAGCTTTGGTAGGCGTGGTGTTTCGGGTTCCTGGCTGAAACCGACAGCGCTTCGATGATGTCGGGCGAAGGTGGCCGGTCGGGACTGCCGATGCCGAGGTTGAGCACATCGAGGCCGCGGGCCCGCATTTCGGCGATTTGCTTCAGTTTCACCGAAAAATAGTACTCCTGAACCTGGTCGAGGCGCGAGGCGGTGGGGAGGGAATTCACAGTTGGCAGTGGGCAGTTAGCAATTGGCAATCAATAAAAAAACCGGCTTGGGGCCGGTTGGAAGGTCAGACGTCAGGGAATCGGACGGAATGCACACCACCGGCTTACGCGCTTTCGGCGTAATAAAAAGAAGTCGGATAGCTGGTGCAAGCGTTCATCATTGCGGGCCAAAAGTAGAAACGATTGCCAAACCCGCCAACGGGCGGCATCAGTTTTTGCAAAAAAAGAAGGACTACCAGCCGCCACTGGTAGTCCCGAGTTGCAAAATGCTCCAGAGGGGCATATTGACTGGAGCAAATGTAAAATGAATTTTTGAAATGCAACCATCTGGTATGGAAAATTTTTCAAAAATTTTTGGATTCTTTGAACAAACGTCTGCTTGCGGCGTTGGGTAGCCCTAAAAAGAGCCGGTAAATTTTTCGAGGCCGGGCACTTGCCCGCTGGCGCGGCGGGTTGTAAAATTGCACCGCGAAAGTCAACGACACGCTCCGGCGAGGCCCGTTGACTTATCCAGATGGGGGGAGAGAATAGGCTCCGTGAACCCCTGGCAACCTGTCCCAACGGCGGAAAAGGTGCTAATTCCTACCCAGACGAAGGCCGTTTGGGAAAGATAAGCCAACGATTATGCAACCCACGCTTCGCTTCTCCCGACCGGGAGGTTTTTCCCTTATCTCCTTTTTTCGGCAAACCGACCGCTGTTGAGCGGCCCTGCGCGCCTTCTCCCGATTCGGGGAGCGGATGCGCGCGTTTGTTCCATCTGTTCCACTTTTTCCGTTCCCATCATGGCAGAACTCCGTTTTGAAACCCTCCAACTCCACGCCGGGCAGCAAATCGACCCCACCACCAAGTCCCGTGCGGTGCCCATCTACCAGACCACCTCGTACCAGTTCGACGACTCGGCCCACGGGGCGCGGCTGTTTGCCCTCCAGGAATTCGGCAACATCTACACGCGCATCATGAACCCCACGAACGACGTGTTCGAGAAGCGCGTGGCGGCCCTCGAAGGCGGCGTGGCGGCCCTGGCCGTGGCCTCCGGCCACGCGGCCCAGTTCCTGGCCATCAACAACATCACCACCGTCGGCGACAACTTCGTGACGACGAGTTTTCTCTACGGCGGTTCGTTCAACCAATTCAAAAACTCCTTCAAAAACATCGGCGTTGAAGCCCGCTTCGCCGACGGCGACAACATCGACAGTTTCGAGCGACTGATCGACGACCGCACGAAGGCGCTGTACGTCGAAACCATCGGCAACCCGGAGTACAACGTGCCTGATTTCGAGGCTTTCGCCGCCCTGGCCGCCAAGTACGACCTGCCGCTCATCGTGGACAACACCTTCGGGGCCGCCGGGGCCATCTGCCAGCCCATCAAGTGGGGCGCGCACGTGGTGGTCGAGTCGGCCACGAAGTGGATCGGCGGCCACGGCACCTCCATCGGCGGGGTGATTGTCGACGCGGGCACCTTCGACTGGGGCAACGGCAAGTACCCGCAGTTTACGAATCCTTCGCCGAGCTACCACGGGCTGGTTCTGAATGATGTTTTCGGCAAAAACGGCCCCTTCGGCAACATCCAGTTCATCATTCGCGCCCGCGTCGAGGGCCTGCGCGACTGGGGCCCGAGCCTGAGTCCGTTCAACGGGTTTCTGTTTTTGCAGGGCCTCGAAACGCTCTCGCTCCGGGTGGAACGCACCTGCGAAAACGCCCTCGCCCTGGCCCAGTGGCTCGAAGCGCGCCCCGAGGTGGAGTACGTCAACTACCCCGGCTTGACCAGCAGCAAGTACCACGCCCTCGGCAAGAAATACCTGACGCGGGGCTTAGGCGGAGTGTTTTCGTTCAAACTGAAAGCGGGCAAGGAAGCCGCCGATCGCTTCGTCAACGCCCTGAAACTCGTCAGCCACCTGGCTAACGTGGGCGACGCCAAAACGCTCATCATCCACCCGGCCAGCACGACCCACTCCCAGCTTTCCGAACTGGAGCAGGGCACGGCGGGCGTCGCGCCCGGCTTGCTGCGCATTTCGGCGGGCATCGAGCACGTCGACGACATCAAGGCCGACCTGGAGCAGGCGTTTGCCGTGGCGCTGGAGGCGGTTGAGGCTTGATTTTCCGAGAATTTTCAATGCTCAATGCGGACGCCGCGCGGCTCAGTTTTCAATGAAGAATGAATTTTTCATCCCATTGAAAATTGAGCCGCAGCGGCGGACCGCATTGAGCGTTGAGCATTGAACATTCCGTTTGGTTCAGTTACACACGTTTTCCGCCCCCTTCCCCCTCGATTGCGGTGCCGTCTTGCCCGAACTGACGTTGGCGTTTCACACCTACGGCCAACTCAACGAGGCGGTCGACAACGTCGTCTGGATTTGCCACGCCCTGACCGGCAGCTCCGACGCCGCCGACTGGTGGAGCGGGCTGGTGGGCGAGGGAAAATTGTTCGACCCCCGGCGCCACTTCATTGTCTGCGCCAACGTGCCCGGCTCGGCCTACGGCTCCACCTCGGCCTTGTCAGTCAACCCGGCTACGGGCGAGCCTTACTTCCACGACTTCCCGCTCGTCACCACCGGCGACGTGGCGCGGGCGCTCGACTTGCTGCGAAAATTTTTAGGAATCGGGAAAATCCACACCTGCATCGGGGGTTCGCTGGGCGGGCAGCAGGCCGTCGAGTGGGCCATTCAGCAGCCCGAGTTGATTGAAAACCTGATTCTGGTTGCCACCAACGCGCAGATGTCGCCCTGGGGCGTGGCCTTCAACGAAGCCCAGCGCATGGCCATCGCCGCCGACGCCACCTGGTCGCTCGCCCACCCCGACGCGGGCCGCAACGGCATGAAGGCTGCCCGCGCCATGGCCCTGCTCAGCTACCGCAACTACGACACCTACCGCCTCACTCAGTCGCGGCAGGGTGAGGAAAAACTCGAAGGTTACCGCGCCACCACCTACCAGCAGTACCAGGGCGAAAAACTAGCCCGGCGCTTCAACGCCTTCGCCTACTGGTCGCTCACCAAGCTGATGGATTCGCACGACGTGGGCCGGGGGCGCGGGGGGCTGGAAGCGGCCCTTTCCCGAATCAAAGCCCGCACGCTCGTGCTCGGCATCCGCTCCGACGTGCTGTTTCCAATGGAAGAACAACTTTTCCTGAAAGACCACATCCCCGGCGCGGAATTCACCGAAATCGACTCGCTCTACGGCCACGACGGGTTTTTGATTGAAAACGAGCTGATGACGAAGGCCATCCGGGTGTGGCAGTTCGCCCAGCAGGCCGACGAACCGGCGGGGCAGGCGGGTTTTTTGGAGGGGTTGAAAAAATTGTTTCGGGAGCGGGTGAACTGAGGTTTTTTTTGCAGATTGGGGGTCGTACGGCCCCCTCTGTTTTCGTGAAAAAAATTGGTTTTCTCCTCCTGCTGACCCTGCCCCTGCGGGGCCAGAATGTGCTCCTCCGCGAACCCGCCCGCGACGTGGCCTACCACTTGCCGGAGGTGTACGAACTGGTGAACGTGGCCTTCGCCTTAACCGACCAGGGCCGCGCCGACCGCAACATGGTCGAACACAATTCCGACTACCACCGGCGCGTGATGGCCCGCTTCGGGGCATCCGGTCAACACCCTTTCGTGCGCTTCCTCAACCGTAAGTTGAGCAAGGGCTACGGCTACTACCTTTACTCCCGCTACGCATACGTCCTCGATTTCACGCCCGGTGGACGCCTCCGCTACACGGACCGGCTCACGGGCCAACCCCGCCTGATGGCCCGGCTGCTGGGGTCCAGCGCCCGCCGAGGGTTGCTCCGGCGCTTCGCCCGCGAAACGCAATTCCGGGCGTTTTTCAACGAGAACCGGTTTTTTTACGAAAAAACCCTCGCCCAGGTGCAAGCCCGCTGCCCCGTGGCCGACATTCAGAATTGGTTGGAAAAGCAGTTTCCGGCCCGATACGATTCGTACGCGCTGGTGGTGTCGCCGCTGGTAGGGGGCACGCACAGCACCACGCGCTTCGGGCGCTCCTGTGTGATGTGGGTCAGCGACGCCGCCGGGTACGACACCACCCGCTACACCGAAGCCCAGATTCGGGGCCTGTACACGGGCGTGGTGTTTACCGAAATCGACCACAACTACGTCAACCCCGTATCGGGTCAACACCGTGCCGCCCTCGACGCCGCCCTCAACCGCCGCGAGTTTTGGGCCGCTTCCGATGGTGACACCCGCAACTACGGTTCGCCCTACGCCGTCTTCAACGAGTACATGACCCACGCCACCTACCTGCTCTACGAGCGCGAACGGCTCAACCCGGCGGATTTTGAGGTTGTTAAAACATCCCGCGTGAGGTTGATGACGCAGCGGCGAAAGTTCGTCCGCTTCGCCGAATTTTATGAGGCGATCGCCGGGTTGTACGACCGCCGCACGGCGAATCAAACACTAACCGACCTTTACCCGGCCATACTTGACTGGTGTCGGGACGTCCAGTCCGATCCGTCGGTCGTGGCGAGACCTTAACCATACTTAACGTGAGTTATGGGTTATCTATGTTGTGATTCAATAGATTACGTCCCGTTAGGGACGCGTTGACAACCCATAACTCACGTTACTTAGTTGCCGGTGTCCACGCGGTGGTTGAATTCTTCCTTTTGCCGCAGGTACTCCGGGTGGTCTTTCGCCCGCTGCCAGTACTCGTAGAAAATCGCGGCGGACTGGGCTTTTTCGTTCGTGAAGGCGTCTTTTTCGACGGGCAAAATCCGATTGCCCTTGTGGCGGCTGCCCGCCGAGTACGGGTAGGGCAGGCCCGCGTTGCGGGCGGTGTCGCTGGTTTCGTACTTGCGCCCGCTGCGGTGGTTGGCATAGCGGCGGGAGCGGGTGTAGCCCATCTGGAGGAACTTCCGGGCCATGTCGGCACCGACGAAATCCCGGTTTTTGAGGTAATTTTCGAACAATTCAAAAATCTTCTCGGCGGAAGCGCGGGCCACCTCGGGCGTGCGGAAGCGCCAGTGCGGCAGAATTTCCGACTTGTACGGCTCGACCAGCAAAACGCCCTGCTCGCCGACGCCCACCCGGTAGAGTTCGGGGTGCTGGCGGAAATCGGTGGAGTTGAAATCCAGGTCGTACGGGAATGCGCGGTTGCTCGTTGCCATGCGGGGCGGGGCTTAAAAAGTGGTGCCAGACCTATTGGTAGGTTTCGGCCTTCTAAGCCGCTATTGCCCGATTTTTGTAGTTTCGTCCGAAAAACCCGATTTCCGTTTGGCAACCCAACCCCCGCCCAACCCCGTGCAACTGGCCGTCATCGGCGGCGGTAGCTGGGCCACGGCCCTCGTCAAAATCCTCGCCGAGCACGACGTGCGCATCCGCTGGTGGCTGCGCAACCGCCGCGACCTCGACCACATCCGCAAGTTTCACCACAACCCCAGCTACCTCAGCGACGTGCACCTCAATCCCCGCCGGGTGAAGCCCTGCGGCAAACTGAGCGAGGCCGTGAAAGGTGCCGAGTACCTGATTCTGGCCGTGCCCGCCGCCTTCCTGCCCGACGCGCTGAAGGGCCTGAAGCCGGAAGATTTCAGCGGGAAAATCGTCGTTTCGGCCATCAAGGGCATGATTCAGGGCGATAACCTGCTCGTGACCGACTGGGTGGAAAAAACCTTCGGCGTCAGCCAGGAACAACTCTGCGCCATCGCCGGGCCGTGCCACGCCGAGGAAGTGGCGCTGGAAAAGCAAAGCTACCTCACCATCGCCTCGCCGAGCCTGGAGGTGGCCCAGCGGTTTGCCCGGCACCTCACCTGCCGCTACGTCACTGCCCACGGCATCACCGATTTGTACGGGGCTGAGTACTGCGCGGTGCTGAAAAACATTGTCGCGCTGGCCTGCGGCATTTGCCACGGGCTGGGTTACGGCGACAATTTTCAGGCGGTGCTCGTATCCAACGCCTTGCAGGAAATCAAACGGTTCCTCGACGCCGTGTACCCGTTCTACCGCGACCTCGACGGCTCGGCCTACCTCGGCGATTTGCTCGTGACGGCCTACTCGCAGTTCAGCCGCAACCGCACGTTTGGCAGCATGATTGGCCGGGGTTACAGCGTGCAGTCGGCGCAAATGGAGATGAACATGATTGCCGAGGGCTACTACGCCGTCAAGTCCATCCACGAAATCAACCGCCAGTTCGAGGTCGATATGCCCATCACCGACGCCACCTACAACATCCTCTACCAACGCTCCTCGCCGGGGGTGGAAATGGGGATTTTGAAGAATTTGCTAAAATGACTTTCCCCGAACTCCGCGACCTGCTCACCGCCCACTTCGGCACCGACATCGTGCTGGCCGAAGACGCCGCCGGTCTCCAGCCCCACCTGCTCGTGCCCGCCGACCGCATCGCCGACATCTGCCGGTTTTTGCACGAAAACGAGCGGACCTACTTCGACCTGCTCGAATGCCTCGCCACGCTGGATAACGGCCCCGAGGCCGACACGCTCGACATCGCCTACGTGCTCTACTCGATTCCCTACGAACACCACCTGACGCTGAAAATCCGGGTGCCGCGCCTCGGCCCCGACGGCGCACTGCCCGAAGTGCCCACTGTCAGCACCGTCTGGCGCACCGCCGACTGGCACGAGCGCGAAGCCTACGATTTGATGGGCGTGAAGTTCACCGGCCACCCCGACCTGCGCCGCCTCTTCCTCCCCGAAGACTGGCAGGGCCACCCCCTCCGCAAGGATTACAGCGAGCAGGAAAAGTACCACGGGATAAAAGTCAGGTACTGAGAATGTTCAATGCTCAATGTTCAATTCTCGAAGGTTTTCATCCATCATTGAAAATTGAACCGCGCGGCGGCCGCATTGAAAGTTGAGCATTGAACATTCTTACTGCTTTTTCCACCACTCCCGACTCCACGCCCGCCGAAACGGCCAGCCTTTCGCCCGGAGCGTGAGCGGCAGGTAGGCGTGGGGTTCCTTCGGCGAAAGGCTGGCGAAATACGCCTCGTCGTCGGTCAGGATGAGGTTTTGGTAGGTATCGCCGCGTTTTTCAGTCAAATCGGCGAAGGGCAGTTCTTCGCGCAGGTCGGGCTGTTCGGTCCGGAGTTTTTCCTTCAGCAGCGGGCGACCGCGCAGGGCGGTGGTTTCGGTCGGCGTGGGCTTGAAGCGCCCACCGGACACGTCGAGGGCGAACCGCAGGTAGGTTTTCAGGAGCTTGGGACCTTCGTGCAGGGTTTCTTCAACTTTTAACTGTTCCGGCCAGAGGCTGCACACCACGTACACCCGCCGCCGCGCCCGCGTCACGGCCACGTTGAGGCGGTTTTCGCCCCCCTTCGCATTCAGGCTGCCGAATTGCGCGCTCACCCGGCCCCGGGCGTCAGGGGCGTAGCCGACGGAAAAAATGATGACGTCCCGCTCGTCGCCCTGCACGTTTTCGATGTTTTTGATGAAAAGGGCTTCGTGACGGTCCGTCGCAGGGTTCGTGCTTCGTGTTTCCAGTAAATCCTGAATCAGGTTTTGCTGGCGGAAGTTGAACGTGACCACGCCCACCGACAACTCCGGTTCGGTTTGGACCAGTTCGTGGAGCAAATCGAGCACGGCCTGGGCTTCCACCTCGTTCTGCTGGTCTTTCCATTGACCTTCCACCCGGTGGTAGCGGATGGCCGGTTCGCGGCGGTTGATTTCGGCGAAATCGGGCAGCAGCCGCAGGGCGTCGCCGTAAAAATGTTGGTTGGAAAACTGGATCAAATCGAGCGACCGGCTCCGGTAGTGGCCCCGCAGCACGGTCTGGGGCAGGTAGCGGGCGGCCAGGTCGAGCAGCGAATCCACTTCGAGGTCGGGGGTATCGTCGGGCCCTTCCTCAAACCGCACCCGGTACACGTCGCTGGGCTGGAGTTGCTGCCGGTCACCGGCCACGACCACCTGCCGCCCCCGCGCCAAGGCCGGAATGCCTTGTTCGGCGAAGCACTGGCTGGCTTCATCGAAAATAACGAGGTCGAACGGTGGTTCTCCCCCGGCATTCAGCGGAAACAACGCCGACACCGACTCCGGCGAAGCCAGCCAGCAGGGTACGAGGGGGAACACCTCGTCCGACAGCGCCGCGAGCAGCTTCCGCACGGGCCAGATGAGCCGTTTTTTCATCACCTGGTGCTTCAGGTCGCGATAGGTCACCACGTTGTTGAGCCGGTTGCGCTCCACGTTTTGGTAGGTCTGCTCGCGCAGGTACATCAGCAGAATTTCCCGACTCAATTCTTGCTTGCGTTCGATAGCGACCTGCAATTCGCCCTCCCACTGCTCCATCTGCAAGCCCGACACGCTCCGCAGGGCCGGAAAGCGGCTTTCGAGTTCGTCGAGCCAGGCGAGGCGGAGGGAGTTGAGTACGGAGTGACGGAGTGACGGAGTGACGGAGTGAAGTTGGAATTTCTTCACGACGTCCCACTCCACCGGGCGGAACTGGCTTTTGAGGGCGTCCATTTCCCGCAGCAGTTCAAAATCGTGGCGGAGGGCGACGAGCAGGGGATCGGCGGTCGCAGGCGTTTCGCGGAGGGTTTCAATTTGTCGTTCGGTCAGGAAGCCCCGCCAGTGCCGCAGCGACTCGGGCAGGGGTTCGACGGTTTCGAGCAAACCCGTCACCACCCGCCGGAAGGCCGTGCGGTCGGGGAAACGCCGGGCGAGGTCGGGCAGCAGGGGCTGGGCTTGCAGGACGTTCAGGGCCTGGGCGGCCCGGGCCATTTTTTCGAGAAAATCCAGAAACCCGCGTTGGGTCGTGGCCGGGTCGTCGGTGAGCAGGCGTTCGCCGGTGCGGGTTTCCACCTCCACGAACCGTTTTTCCCAGCGCAACCGGTTCTCGACCCTCTCGCGCAGCCGCTGCAAATCCGGGCCGTTGAGCGTCAGGCCGTGGCGGCTGGCCTCGGCCCGGAGGATTTCTTTTTCCCGGAAAAACCACCAGCCCACCACGTTGCGCCGGGCTTCAATCGCCTCGTCGAGCTGACGCTGAAAATCGGGCAACGCCGCCGTCGGGAGCGAAGCGCCGACCAGGCCGCTTTGCCAGATCGCGTCGAGGACGGCGCGCTGCTCGTGCAGCCAGGCGGGCAGGTCGGTGGGCCAGGTGCCGTCGAGGAAATTTTGCAGGAAGGGCCACAGCACCGCGTCGTCGGTCCTTCGCAGGGCCTCCCGCCAGCCTTCGCGGGCCTGGGCCACGGTCAGGGCTTCGGCCCAGGTCAAGGGTTGGCCGAGCAAGGCGGCGGTTTGTCCGGCCAGAAACCGGCTGGCCACCGGCACGTCGCGGACGGCTTCCTCCAGATTCGGCACGTCGCGGGAGGCGAAGCGGCTGAAGTCCACCCGCTCCGGGTGCCAGGGCGAATCCGCCAACCGGTTTTGGTACGTTTCCCACTGGTCGAGGCGGCGCAGAAGGTCGTCGATTTCCCCGAAGCGAAAGGCCCGGAAATGCTCGCCCAGGTCCACTCTTGGCCCGTGGGGGTCGCTGGTCAGGTACAATTCCTTGGCCGAAACCCCGCAGATGGTTTCGTCGAACAGCGCGTCGCGAAATTCCCCCAACTGGGCCGTCAGTTGTTCGATGCGCCGGGCGGCCTGGGTGAACTCGCGCTGGAGAAAAATCGCGTCGAGGCTCTGGTTCGTCTGCCGGTAGGTGTCGAGCCGCTCGATTTGCCCGGCCAGTTGGGCGTAGAGCGACCCGCGGTCGTGCTGAAAATCGTGGATGAGCGCGGCAAAATCGCCCAGGCCAATCTGCCGGAGCCGGGCGTACACCGTGTCGAGGGCGGCGCGTTTCTGGCACACGAGCAGCACCCGCTTGCCCCGCGCCGCGAAATCGGCCATCAAATTGGCAATCACCTGTGACTTGCCCGTGCCGGGCGGCCCCTGAATCACCAGCGATTCCCCCGCCTTCACCCGCCGGATGGCCGTCTCCTGGCTGGCATCGACGGGGAAGGGGAGGAGGGTGTCGGCCTCTTTGATTTCGGATTGGGGATTGCGGATTGCGGATTTTTGAAAGAGCCAATCGAGGCCTTCGTCCGAATCAGTTGGCGCGTTCAAATCCGCAATCCGCAATCCGCAATCCGAAATTAATGCCTCGTAATCCGGCACCAGGTACGACCCGGCCTGGGGGAAAATGCCGAGCACGGCCTGGGGGTAGAGTTTCAACTCGCCCGCTTTTTCCAACTGCTCCAAATCGCCCTTCGTCATGCGCTCGAAGGGCAGCAGGTGGGGCGAAAACAGGTCGGGGTTGAAGTTGAGCTGGAGCGGGCTTTGCTTGAGCAGGTCGTACAACTGAGTCCGGAACGTGAGCGCGTCGCGTTCGGTGGCTTCGGCGAAGGTTTTTTCGAGCAGTTCCTCGGGCAATTTGACGCCGTTGAAATGCGCGTAGGCGAGCAGAAACGAGGGGTTCAGAAACGGCGGTTCCTCGCGGCGGCGCAGCACCCATTTTTGCCGCTGCACGGCCAGCGTGACGGGAAAAAAGACGAGCGGCCCCCGCACCACCGTGCCGTCGGCGAACTTTCCCCGCACCACGGGGTAGCCCACGTACAAATCCTCGGCCCCGCGCTCCTCGCGGATGAAGGCCTCCGTCCGGGCGATGCGCTTCAGGCGGGCGCTGACGGCGTTGAGGCGCTCGTAGCGGGGGTCGAGCACGTCGCAGAGCGGCACGACGGGCCGCTGCGCGATGAGTTGGGCAAGGACCTCGAAGGAAGGCTTTCCGTCCAGAAAATCCAGGTCGTGGACGTCCAAAAACTGCTCCACCGGGAGCGTCGTCAGCACCAGCGACCGGTTGCGGGCCGTCAGGTTGGTGAGGCGGCGGAGGTAGGTTTTAAGGACAGAACTGGAACCTTGATTCATCAGATTCGGAAGGATTCAAGGATGTAACGACTCAATCCTTTTATCCTTTTGAACCCTCTAAATCAAGGTTCTTTTTCTCCGGAAACACCAGCGAGGCCACGATGCTCACGCCCAGGATGGTCAGGATGACGTAGAGCGAGTAAACCGTCTCGAAACCGATGCGTTCGAGGTAGCTGTGGGCCAGCATTTTCACCCCGATGAACGTCAGCAGCACGGCCAGGCCCGTTTTCAGGAAACGGAACATGTGCATGACGTTGGAAAGGAAAAAGAACATCGAGCGCAGGCCCATGATGGCGAAGACGTTCGAGAAAAAAACGATGTAGGGGTCTTTGGTGATGGAGAAAATGGCCGGAATCGAGTCCACGGCGAACACCACGTCGGTGAAGGCCACCACCACCACCACCACGAACAGGGGCGTGATGTACACCTTGCCGTCGGTTTTGCGGCGGATGAACAGGCGGTCCACCACGTTGCGGCGGTACACGTTGAAGTAGCGGGCCAGAATCTTCACCACGGGGTGGTCAGCGGGTTTGGTCGGCTCGGAATCGTCTTTTTCGAAAAACAGCTTGATGCCCGTGTACACCAGAAACGCCCCGAACAGGTACACAATCCACTCGAAGCGCTGCAACAGGGCCGACCCGACGAAAATGAACACGAACCGCAGGATGATGGCCCCCGAAATGCCGTACACGAGGATTTTCTTGTAAAACTTTTCGTGAACACCGAAGGAACTGAACAGCAGGATGAACACGAAAATGTTGTCGGCCGAAAGGGAGTACTCCACCAGGTAGCCGGTCAGGTACTCGGTGGCCATGTTGTTCTGGAATATCCGCAGGCTTTCCTCAAAATTCCCCGGCACGAGTTTAAGGTTGGGCACGTACTGGTCGCGGATGGCTTCCAGATGCGCCAGGTCCGTCACGCCGTGGATGAGGTAGCCGTACTGCCGCAGAAACACGTAAAACGCCAGGGCCAGGGCGACCCACACGGCGCTCCAGATGGCCGCCTCGCGGAAGTGCACGACGTGGCTTTTTTGCTTGGAAAACAGGCCCAGGTCGAGCGCCATCACGAAGACGACGAACACCATGAAGCCGATGAAGAACAGGGTTTCGCTGGAAAGCATACGTGACAATGGCGGCCCTTTCGTAATTTCGGGCCGGATTTCGGGTTGTTTGTCGGTTTATTTGTTCGTCAGTTTGGTTGTTCAAAATGGTCAACAACCAAACGTGCAAACCCCCAAACATCCAAACAGTTCCGCAAAGTAAGGGCCACCGGCCCGCTTGGTCTGCATGTACAACAACAAAAAAGTCGTCGTGGTGATGCCCGCCTACCGGGCCGCCCTGACGTTGGAGCGCACCTACCGCGAAATTCCGTTTGATTTGGTGGACGAAGTCGTGCTCGTGGACGACTACAGCCCCGACAACACCGTGGAAGTTGCCAACCGCCTGGGAATCAAACACGTGATTCGTCACGACAAGAACAAAGGCTACGGCGGCAACCAGAAAACCTGCTACAAAAAAGCGCTGGAATTGGGGGGCGACATCGTCATCATGCTCCACCCCGACTACCAGTACACCCCCCTGCTGCTGACGGCCATGATCAGCATCATCGGCAACGGGCTGTACCCGGTGGTGTTCGGCTCGCGGATTCTGGGGAAGGGAGCGCTCAAAGGCGGGATGCCGCTCTACAAGTACGTGGCCAATCGCTTCCTCACCTTCACGCAGAACCTGCTCATGAACCAGAAACTCTCGGAGTACCACACGGGCTACCGGGCGTTTTCGCGGGAGGTGCTCGAAGCGGTGCCCTTCCAGAAGTGCGACGACGATTTCATTTTCGACAACGAAATGATTGCCCAGATTTTCTGGAAAGGCTTTGAAATCGCCGAAGTGACCTGCCCGACGAAGTATTTCGAGGAGGCTTCCTCCATCAACTTCGTGCGCAGCAGCAAGTACGGCCTCGGCGTGTTACGCACCTCGCTGCTGTACTGCTTCTCGAAAATCGGCCTCATCCGCTGGCACATCCTGGATTAAGCCACCCGCTTTCTTAACCGCAAAGACGCAAAGGCAGCGCAAAGGACGCAGAGAAAAACTTGGCGTCCTTTTGCGTAAACCTTCGCGTCGTTGCGGTTAAGAAACTTTCCCGAAACCATGAACCGAAAAACCGCCGTCGTCACCGGAGCCAATGCGGGCATGGGCCGGGTGACGGCCCTCGAACTCGCCCGCCGGGGCTACCGCGTGGTGCTCGTGTGCCGCAACGCCCGGAAAGGCGAAGCCGCCCTGCACGACATCCGCCGCAAGGCGGGCCACGACGACGTTCACCTCGTGACCTGCGACCTTTCGGTGCAGGCCGACATCCGCCGGGCCGCCGCCGAAATCCGGGAGCGGTTCCCCGTCCTCGACGTGCTCGTCAACAACGCCGGGAGCCTCAACGGCGACTACGCCGAGACCGGGGACGGGCTGGAAACGACCTGGGCCGTCAACCACCTCGCGTATTTTCTGCTGACCAACCTGCTCCTCGACGCGCTGAACGCCGCGCCCTCGGCCCGCGTCGTCAACCTGGCCTCCGAGGCCGAACGAATCGGAAAAATTCACTGGGACGACCCCAACCTGCGGCGCGACTACTCGGCCGTGAAAGCCTACGCCCAGTCAAAACTGGCCAACCTGCTGTTCACCAACGCCCTGGCCAAACGCCTGGCGGGCACCCACGTGACGGCCAACGCCGTGCACCCCGGCGGGGTGCGGAGCGAGTTTGGCAAAACGGGCGGGGGCTGGGCCGGGGCGGCATTTCGGGCGATGAGTGTATTTTTTCGCAGTCCCGAAAAAGGGGCCGAAACGGGCCTCTGGCTGGCGACTTCGCCCGAGGTCGAGGGCCTGAGCGGGCGGTATTTTTACGACAAAGGCCCGATTTCGGCCCAGGCCATTGCTTACGACCCGGCGGCCCAGCAGCGGCTCTGGGACCTGAGCAACGCGCAGACGGGGTCGGCGTTTTGAGGGTTTAGGGTTTAGAGTTTAGGGTTTAAAGTTGATGTGCGACACTAAGTTAGGGTACCCTCTGATTTGCACTGATTCAGGCGTAATCTACGGTTGGCTTCAGAATGCGACGTCTTCAATGACAAAAACAGCACTTTTTGAAGGAAGTAGACTACCCTAACTTAGTGTCGCACATCAAAGTTGAAAATTGAACTCTAAACCCTAAACTCTGAACCCTAAACTTTCCCTAAGTTTCCCTCATGAAAAAATACCTCCTCCTGCTTTTCCTCGCCGCCTGCCGCTCCGCTCCCGATTCGACCAAAACCGTCGCCGGGCCGGACGAACAACTCGGCGAACTGTTCGTCGCCGTGCAGACGAGCGGCATGTTCCCCGATTCCAAAACCTTCCCCGACTGCGAGCCGCTCCAGCCCTACGACGTCATCCTGAAAACCTGGCAGGACGAGCGGGGCAAGCCGGGGTTTTCGCTGAAAAAGTTCGTCAGCGCCCATTTCAAACTGCCCGAAAACCCCGCCACCGGCTACCACTCCGATTTCACGCAGAGCGCCGAGGAACACCTCAACGCCCTCTGGCCGGTGCTCACGCGCCAACCGGATGCATCCGAACAGGTCGGCTCGCTACTGCCCCTGCCCCACCGCTACGTCGTGCCCGGCGGACGCTTCCGCGAGATGTACTACTGGGACAGCTACTTCACGATGCTCGGCCTGGCCCAATCGGGCCGGGATTCGCTCGTGCGGAGTATGGTCGAAAACTTCGCCCACCTCATCGACACCTACGGGCACATTCCCAACGGCACACGGAGCTACTACCTCAGCCGGTCGCAACCGCCGTATTTCGCCCTGATGGTGCGGTTGCTGGCCGAGCAGGACAGCACGGCGCTGACGAAGTACCTGCTGCCGCTGCAAAAAGAATATTACTTCTGGATGAGCGCCGCCACCGACGAGCAGGCCCGCCAAACCGCCGATTCACTACGGCAAATCGGGGCCTACCGCCGCACCGTGCGCCTCGACAGCGTGACGGTGAACCGCTACTTCGACGACCGCCCTGTGCCCCGGCCCGAAGCGTACCGGGAAGACGTGGAACTGGCCAAACGCGCCGGTCGCTCCGCGCCGGAGGTGTACCGGCACCTGCGGGCCGCCGCCGAATCGGGCTGGGATTTCAGCAGCCGCTGGCTGGCCGACGGGCAGCGCCTCGAAACCATTCACACCACCGACTTCGTGCCGGTGGATTTGAACTGCCTCTTGTTTTTGCTCGAAAAAACCATCGCCGACGGCTACCGGCAGGCGGGCGACACGCGCTACTCGGCCTCCTACGACCGCCTGGCCGAAAAGCGGAGAGCGGCGATTTTAAAATACGCCTGGAACCCGACGACGGGTTTTTTCCACGATTACGAGTTCAAAATCGGTCGGCAAAGTCCGGCCCTGACGCTGGCGGGGACGTTTCCGCTGTTCGCGGGCATCGCCACGCCGGAGCAGGCGAAATCGGTGGCGGCGGTGTTGGAAAAGCAGTTTTTGAAACCCGGCGGCCTGCCCACCACGCTGTCCAACACTGGCCAGCAGTGGGATGCGCCCAACGGCTGGGCACCGCTCCAGTGGCTGGCCATCGCCGGGCTGCGGCGCTACGGGCAAACCGCCCTCGCCGAGCGCATCAAGGCGAATTGGGTGGCGGCGAACCTGCGGGTTTACAAAAACACGGGAAAAATGACGGAGAAGTACAACGTCGAAGACTTGACGCTGAAGGCGGGCGGCGGCGAGTACCCGAATCAGGATGGGTTTGGGTGGACCAACGGGGTGCTGCTGAAGTTGCTGACGGAAAAGTAGCGGTAGGTTTTTTAACCACAGAGTTCGCGGAGTTTTCTCTGTGTCCTCCGTGAAAACCTCCGCGAACTCTGTGGTTAAATGTCATTTCCTCACCTCCAGCACTTCGATTTCCTCCTGCACCGACTTGTGGCCCCAGCCGCAGAGCAGTTCGACTTTGCGGCCCGTGAGCCGGTAGCGCACCGTCACCGAGTCCTGCACGACGCCGTAGCGGGATTCACCGACGGCCTTCACCTTCGGCAACGTGGCCGGGCTGGGGACGTAGATTTGGTTGGCGATTTGCAGGCTCCAGTCGCAGCCGTCCACGGGCAGGGCGTAGTTGAGCAGGGCGCGAGCGGTGCGGGCGTCGGCGAAGTCGGAACCGTGTTCCAGTTTTTTCATGCAGCCCAGCCCCAGCAGGAGCACCACTTGCAGTATCGTTTTTTTCATCGCGGCCGAGAAGGGATTTGCCGCGTTGACACCAAAAATCGGGCTAAGGTTGAAGGCTTCGCCAAAAAAATCAGCGGGTCGTGTGCCTCCGCTCCGCGTGGCACACGACCCGCTGATTTTTTGAGTCGGTTCAGGCCGGTTCGGCGGCGGCTTCCATTTCGAGCAGAGCCGTCGGCGCGATGAGGCTTTCGCCCCGGATTTTTTCCTGCAATTTCAGAATCCCGCCGATGAGTGCCTCGGGGCGGGGCGGGCAGCCGGGCACGTACACGTCCACAGGGATGATGCGGTCCACGCCCTTCACGACGTGGTAGCCGTGCTCCCAGTACGGCCCGCCGCAGTTGGAGCAACTGCCCATCGAAATCACGTAGCGGGGTTCGGGCATCTGCTCGTAGAGGCGGCGGATGCGGTCGGCCATTTTGAAGGTGACCGTCCCGGCCACAATCATCACGTCAGACTGCCGGGGCGAAGGCCGGGGAAACACCCCGAAGCGGTCGAGGTCGTAGCCCGAGGCGAAGGTCTGCATCATTTCGATGGCGCAGCAGGCAATGCCAAAGCCCATCGGCCACAGCGAGTTGAGCCGCGCCCAGTTGAGCAGGTCTTCGGTGGTGGTGAGCACGATGCCGCCCTGGCCGGTTTTGAATTTGGTGTCGAGGAGGCTGGTCATCTCAAAGTCAAATTTTCATTCTGTTGGTAACGGTACGAAAATCGGGCAAGTTCGTTTTTCGCATCGCGAAACAGCGTTGGGTTGAAATCAAGCCGCTTTTGTTTTCGTGGGAGAATAGAAACCAACATACCTATTTCGCCTCCTATCATGATTCCAACATAAGTGTACAGGAGTGGCAACACAATTGTGGACCCTTGACTAAGGTCAATGTAGCTTGGAACTGCCGCAGCCAACATACCTGAACCCACCCCAAATACGGCACCTCTTCCGAGGCTTTGTTTTCGTCGGATGGTAACTTTTTTGATTTGCTTGCCTGAAATTTCAAATACTTCAATTGCTTGACCTGCTCGCAGTTGGCCGATAGTCTCCGGCGTGTTTCGCAGGTATCGCAAAGTTGAATCGGTTAGTTCGTACAAGATGCCGTCAATGCGAACACCCGTTTCAGTACGTACGATGGCGCGAAACAGCTTGGGGCGCTTCGTTTGGGCGGAAGCTGAAAGCCATCCGAACAGGAACAGACAGAACAGAAGAAATACTCTTTTCACGGCGGTTAGAATATTTCGTTAGCCAGAAACCGCATCAGGCTGCCGAAAAGTAAAGTTCATCCTGCATGCACTCCCGCAGGTACAGAAACACGGCCCGCAACGCTTCAGGCGAAAGGGTCGGGTAACTTTCCAGTAGCATGGCTTCGGTCCAGCCGTTGCCGAGCAGTTCCAGAATCAGTTCCACCGAAATCCGGGTGCCCCGTACAACCGGCTTGCCGAGCAGCACTTCCGGGTCGGAGTGGATGAAGTCGCGCCAGTTCATCGTTTGGAAGCGTACTTCTCGTTGATTTTCCCGTACACGTCCGTCGGTACCTTGCTTTCAAACTTCGGCACCTGAGCCTGGGGTTTCACCCAGTCGAGGTGGCCCTTCACCCAGGCGTACGCTAAGCCCAACGCGAGAATCAGGAGAAAAATCCCCATTTCGACCAGCGAAAACCAGCCCCACAGCCCGTCGGTTTCACGGATGAGCCGGGCGTTGCCGAACACCGTTGCCCAGGGGAACAGGAAGACCAGTTCCACGTCGAAGAGCAGAAACACCAGCGCCACGACGTAGTAGCGGATGTTGAACTGCACGTTGGCGTTGCCTTCGGGTTCTTCGCCGCTTTCGTAGGTCGTCAGTTTTTCTTCGTTGGGGCGGTGGGGGCGCAGGAGCCGCGCCGTACCCAGTGTCAGGGCCAGAAAGGCCAGGGCCGTGAGGATGAACAGCAGGATGTAGCCGAAATCAGAAACCATAGGTAGCTCCGACCTCTGGTCGGAGAGCGCGTAGTCGGGCAAATTACCTACTTTTAACCAAGCAATTCAAACCACTTCCGCATGCAACGCTTCCGTTCCGTATTTCTGCTCGCCCTCCTGCTGGCCGCCCGCCTCTCCCCCGCCCAGGACGCCGTCACCTACCAAACCCCGCCCAAACCCCTCGCCGATTTGGTGGACGCGCCCGTCACGCCCGGCTTCAGCGTCGATTCAAAGGGCGACTGGGTGTTGATTTCGCAACGTGCCGCCAACCCCAGCATCGCCGAACTGGCCGAACCCGAACTCCGCCTCGCCGGGCTGCGCATCAACCCCGCCACCAACGGCCCCAGCCGCCAGAACTACGTCACCGGCCTGAAATTGCGCAAACTGACGGGCCGCGACGAATTGGCGGTGCAGGGATTGCCCGAAAAACCGCTGATTACGAACGTGCAGTGGTCGCCGGACGAAACGAAAATCGCGTTTCTGAACACCACCGACTCCCGCGTCGAACTGTACGTGCTCGACGTGGTCACGCAACGCGCTACCCGTGCCACCGACGCGGCCATCAACGCGGCCTACGGCCCGGCCTACTGGTGGTCGCCGGATTCAAAATCGCTGTTGGTGAAAACGATTCCGGCGGCTCGCGGCGCTGCCCCGCAGCCCAACCGCGTGCCCACCGGCCCGACGATTCAGGAAAACCTCGGCAAAAAAGCCCAGGCCCCGACCTACCAGGATTTGCTGAAAAACCCCACGGACGAGAAGATTTTCGAATACTACGCCACCTCGCAGTTGGTGAAACTGCCGTTGGGTGGCACGGCACAGCCGCTCGGTCAGCCCGCGCTCATCGGCAACGCCGAGCCTTCGCCGGATGGAAAATTTATTTTGCTCGAAACCACGCACCGGCCCTACTCCTACCTCGTCACGGCCCGCAGTTTTCCCAGCCGCATCGATTTGCTCGACGCCAACGGGCAGTTGGTGAAAACGCTGCACGATTTGCCCCTGCACGAAAACGCGCTGTACAGCCCCGACGCCGTCAACCCCGGTCCGAGGCGGCACGACTGGCGGGCCGACGCCCCGGCCACGCTCTACTGGGTCGAAGCCCGCGACGGCGGCGATCCCAAGCGCAAAATCGCCATCCGCGACGAGGTGATGCTGCTCGACGCGCCGTTTTCCGGTGAACCGAAGTCGCTGTACACGGCGGCCAACCGCTTCGGGGGCATCACCTGGGGCAACGCCACGACGGCCCTGGTGAGCGAATACTGGTGGCAAACCCGCAAGTCGCTGACGAAGCTGCTTAACCCGAACAGCCCCGCCAATCCCGCCGTGCTCTTCGACCGCTCGTTTGAAGACCGCTACGCCGACCCCGGCGACCCCGTGACCCGCCGCAACGCCGCCGGGCGTCCCGTGCTCGACCTGACGGCCGCGAACGAAATCTACCTCCTCAACTACGAAGGCGCTTCGCCCGAAGGCGACCGGCCCTTCGTGGACGTGCTGAACCTGACCACAAAACAAAAACGCCGCCTCTGGCGAGCCGAAGGCCCCGTGCTCGAACGCCCGCTGGAACTGCTCGACGCGACGAAGGGCCTGCTCCTCACCTCGCGGGAAACGCCGGATGAAAACCCAAATTATTTCATCCGAAACCTTCAGGCCAAAAAGAAGCAAAATCCGCTTACGCAGGTCAGCTTTTTCCCGCACCCGTACCCACAGTTGAAGGGCCTGCAAAAGCAGCAACTCCGCTACAAACGCGCCGACGGGGTGGATTTGACGGCCACGCTCTACCTGCCCGCCGGCTACAAAAAATCGGACGGTCCGCTGCCGACGTTCGTCTGGGCGTACCCGGCGGAATTCAAAAGCAAGGACGCCGCCGGGCAGGTGGACGGCTCGCCCTACGCCTTCAACCGCATCAGCTACTGGACGGCGGCGGCCTTCGTGACGATGGGTTACGCGGTGCTGGAAGACGCCTCCATCCCCATCGTGGGCGAGGGCGACAAGGAACCCAACGACACGTACGTGGAGCAACTCGTGTCGAGCGCCAAAGCCGCCATCGACGAAGGCGTGCGCCTCGGCGTGGTCGATTCCACCCGCGTCGGCGTAGGTGGGCACTCCTACGGGGCCTTCATGACGGCCAACCTGCTCTCGCACAGCCGACTGTTCAAGGCCGGCATCGCCCGGAGCGGGGCGTACAACCGCACGCTGACGCCGTTTGGGTTTCAGAACGAACAGCGCACCTACTGGCAGGCCCCGGAGGTGTACAACGCGATGTCGCCCTTCATGAACGCCGACAAAATGAAAACCCCGCTGCTGCTCGTCCACGGCGAGGCCGACAACAACACGGGCACGTTCCCCATCCAGTCGGAGCGGTACTACAACGCCCTGAAGGGCATGGGGGCCACCACCCGGCTCGTGCTGCTGCCCTACGAAAGCCACGGCTACCGGGGCCGCGAGTCGCTGCTGCACATGCTCTGGGAAATGAACGGCTGGCTGGAAAAGTACGTCAAAAACGCGCCTTCGAAGGCGGCTTCCGGCGCGGGGGCCGTGGGTGGGGCGGAGAAGTGACCGATGGCTGCGGGTGCGTTACGTGACGGGATTTTCGGCAATCCACTGCGCAACGCACTCGCAGCGGTTCACAAACGTCAACTTCAGGGGATTCCAATGCCGCACCTGGCAAATGCGCGGCAAATCCTTTTTGAATTTCTGAAACCGACGAAAAAAGTAGTCCGGGCCGGGGAGTTGCTTGCGGGAAGCCGTGTCGAGAAAGTCGCGCACGTTTTCAATCACCGCCCGCTCGTCCTTACCGTGGGCTTTAATGTCCTGCCCGCTCAGGTCGGAAATAAAGTCCCGGTACCGGGCGCGCTCGGTGTCCATGACGAGCAGGCGCTTTGCCCGGTTGTGGTTGCGGGCCGAAGCGTAGCGGTGGGCACCCAGGAAAAGCCCCAATTCGAGGGGCATGTTAAACCGCGCCAGTTTGGTCATCGCGTCGAGGTCGGCTTTTGAAAGGTCATGGATGCCGTACTTGCACTCGTTGATGACGCGGACGATTTTGTCGAAGCGGTTTCCCCCGGCATCGTCTTCCTCCAGTGCGCACCGGGCGAGAAAACCGCAGTCAAACACCGTGAAAACGATGGCTTCGAAGAGCGAATCGTAGGAAGCATCGAACGGGCAATTGATGAATACGTTGCGTTCGTAGTTGCTCGGGGTTGCCATGTTCGCCCCTCGTTATTCGTCGCGCAGGCTTTGAACGGCCGCTTTGACCGCCCTGCGCGTGGACGCCTTGACTTTGGGGTGAAAAAGGACAACCCGTTGCGCCGCCCGTTTCTGGTCCTCAGTCAGCGGCTCGTCGAAGGTGAATTCCCGGTAGGTGTCTCCTTCCCAGATTTTCACTTTGTGGCTCTCGAATTCCACCCGGCGGGGCGTTTGGGGGGTCGGGGTGGTTTTGCGGGTCGGGCGCGGTTTTGCGGAAGTTGCCATGCCTGCTTTTTTGACCAAAGTTAAACTTTCTCGAAAAACAATTCCCCCGATGACCTCCCTGATTTCACCCTCGTTTGGAGTAAAACCCGCCGCGCCGCTTCTTTGTCGGTGAAACACCCAAGCCCCATGCAGCCTTCCGTTTCCGAAACCTCCGTCGCGCAGAAAATCGGCACCTACCGCTGGCGCATCGTCGCGCTCTTGTTTTTCGCCACGACCATCAACTACCTCGACCGGCAGGTGATCGGGCTGCTCAAACCCACCCTCGAAAAAGCCCTCAACTGGACGGAAACCGACTACAGCCGCATCGTGATGGCCTTCCAGGCGGCGTACGCCATCGGGCTGCTGGGCTTCGGGGGCATCATCGACCGCATCGGCACCAAGCTGGGCTACACCATTTCGGTGGTGGTTTGGAGCATCGCGGCCATGCTGCACGCGGCGGCCACGAGCACCTTCGGCTTTGGCGCGGCGCGGGCCTTGCTGGGGCTGGGCGAAGCGGGCAACTTCCCGGCGGCGATTAAGTCGGTGGCGGAGTGGTTTCCGAAACGGGAGCGGGCGCTGGCCACGGGCCTTTTCAACTCCGGCACCAACATCGGCGCGGTGATTTCGCCCATCATGGTGCCCTGGCTGCTGGGGGCCTACGGCTGGCAGATGGCGTTTATCATCACCGGGGCCGTGGGGTTCATCTGGCTGATTTTCTGGGCCAAATACTACAAAACGCCGAGCCAGAAAACCGACCTCGACCCCGCCGAATACGCCCACATCCACAGCGACGCCGAACCCGCCGCCCTCAGCGACAACGACACGCGGAAGTACAGTTGGTTCCGGCTTTTCAGCATCCGCCAGACCTGGGCCTTCGTGTTCGGCAAAATGCTCACCGACCCCATCTGGTGGTTTTTCCTGTTCTGGCTCCCCTCCTACTTCGCCGAACGCTTCGACCTCGATTTGAAAAAACCCAGCCTGCCCCTCGTGGTGGTGTACACGGCCACGACCCTGGGCAGCATCGGCGGAGGGTACATCACGGGCTGGCTCATCAAGCGGGGCTGGCCCATTTTCCGGGCGCGCAAAACGGCGATGTTGTTTTTCGCCCTCGCCGTGACGCCTATTCTGCTGGCGCAGTTCTGCACCAACATCTGGCAGGCCGTGGCGCTCATCAGCCTCGCCGCCGCCGCGCACCAGGCCTGGAGCGCCAACATCTTCACGACGGCTTCGGACATGTTTCCCAAAAAAGCCGTCAGTTCGGTGGTGGGCATCGGGGGCATGGCCGGGTCGGTGGGGGGCATTTTGTTCCCGCTGATGGTGGGGCAGGTGCTCGACGCCTACAAGGCCGACGGCAACATCGTGGCGGGCTACAACATTATTTTCCTGCTCTGCGGCAGCGCCTACCTGCTGGCCTGGGGGGTGATGCACCTGTTCGCGCCGAAGATGGAGGAGGTGAAGATTTGAGGAGTGGTTAAATCGGTAAATGGTTATTTTAGGCCATGCACCACCCCACCTACGACTTCTGGCACAGCGAGGACGCGCAACTCTTTGAATTTGAGAATATTAGTGTTCACAAGCGGATAAAACAGGTATTTGAGTATGCACGGTTGACGCTGCCTGGAGAAGTTTTTAACCTTGGACTCTTTGACGTAACGTGAGATGGTCCAAGTTTGCCGGACGGTCTAAGTGCTTGAGAGCCTGTTTTGAAACGTCAAGTGCTGTTTTTGCCAAGTTGACAACGGAGTGGGAAAAATGGGCGTCGGATGGTAACTAAGCGGGGACCAAACTACCCCTTGCCGCAATGCACCAGGAGCGCCTGCCGACCGAGTTCGCACCCCTTTCCCACGCCCACTGGCAAACCATCGCAGCGGCGAACCGTCTGCCACCTGACCCGCACCGGCACCCAGTGCGGACGCCGCGCGGGCGCAACCTGCCCAAGACCTACCCGGCCTGGCAGAGCGTGTATCACCGGGCGGCGTTCCGCTGCTACCGCCAGTGGCGGGACCGTGGCTTGTTGGCCAAGCTGCTGCAGGCGCTGGTGGCGCTGTGCCGGGTTCCCCTGGGCCGCCGGGCGCAGCCCCCGCAGGCCATCGACAGCCAGAGCGTACACGAAGTCTGCTTTGTGGCCCTGGCTACCGCCTCGGAGGGTCACAAAAAAGTCAACGCCGGTCAAGAGGGGCTTGAATTGCTGCTCCAACTGGAAGCATGCCGCCCCCGGTTGGCCTTGATTTGTGCCGACCAAGCCTATCAGGGCGACTTCCAGGAGGCTGCCGATTGGTGCGGCTACCGCGTCGGGATTGCCCAAAAGCCCGAATCGGCGCAGGGCTTCGTAGCCCCGCGCGGGCGTTGGCAGCCGGGCCGCCGGAGCGGTCGAACGCAGTTTTGCTTGGCTGAATTTCTTCCGCCGACTGACGCGCGATTACGAACGCTTGGCCACTTCGCACGAAGCGTTCATCCACTGGGCCTTCGTCGGTATCATTTTGGCAAAAATCACCGCCTGAATTTCAAAACAAGCTTTTACCTTGGCACTCGAAGTTTACGGACATGCGCCTCCTCGACTTCGACTACGCCTGCTGCACCGAAGCCGCCCGCATTTACAAAGAACTCCGGTCTAGTGGCCAGCCCATCGGCGTTGAAGATGTGCTCATCGCCGCCGTGGCCGTGGCGCTGACCAACGGCCTGCGGCTCGCCACCGACAACCAGCGGCATTTCAGCCGCATTGCGGGCCTCACGCTGCTCACCGAATGACCAAAGCCGAACTCCGCCGCCACTTCCGCCAGCGCCGCCGGGCGGTTTCCGACGGGGAGGTCACGGCGCTGAATCAGGCCCTGACGGCGCGGTTTTTTGCCGAAATCAACCTTGCTGCCGTTCGTTTCCTCCACGCTTTCCTGACCGCCGAACGGCTCCGTGAGGTCGATACGTTTCCGCTGCTCAACCGATTGCACGACGAGTTTCCCCAGATTCAACTCGTCGTGCCGAAAACGGATTTTGCCGCGAGCGAACTCACTCACGTCACCTGGCAGCCCGGCGAGCCGCTCTTTCCGAACGCCTACGGCCTGCCTGAACCCACGGGCGGCAAGGAAGTTTCTCCCGGAGAACTGGACCTGATTTTGGTACCCCTGCTGGCCTTCGACCGGCGCGGGCAACGGGTAGGCTACGGCGGCGGGTTTTACGACCGGTTTCTGGACCAATGCCGCCCCGACGCGCTGAAACTCGGCCTTTCCTGGTTCGACCCCGTGGACGAAATCACCGACGCCACCACCCACGACGTGCCCCTCGACGCGTGCCTGACGCCCACGTTCTTCCATCGTTTTACCGCGCTTTCCTGAACATATTAACCCCGAACGGATTACTTTTGGAAAGTTTGACACCTCCATGAAACTCGCTTATCTCACCCTCTTCCTGCTTTCCGGTGCCGCCGCGTTCGCCCAGGAAACCCGTACCTTCACCCTCAAACCCATCGAAATTGCTCCGGGACCGCGGTATTTCTACGGCGGGCGGCGGCTCATCGGGAGCATGGAGGCCCTACAGGTACCGTTTCTGGAGCTCAACGATGAACAAGTGCTGCGCACGTACCGCACGGCCAACGGCCTGCGCATCGGCTCGCGGGTGGTGTCGGTGGTGCCGTTGGCTTACCTGCTGTTTCGGGGCCGAAACGTAACCTTCCGGCGGGAGGACTACTGGACGGTGTTCTGGGCTACGGTGGCTGTCTCGGTAGGACTCGACATCGGGCGCAACTTTACCGTTCGGAAGGCCATCCGGCTTTACAACGAGCGCCTGCCCGCCGAGGCATACGGGCGGGGTAGTCTGGGCCTGTCGGTACAGCCTACGCCGGTGGGTACGGTGGCACCAGCCCTCAATCTGGCCCTGAAATTTTAAGCCGCCGGGCGGAGTTGCCAAACTTTATGGCTTACTTTGCGCCGCAAAATCCACGAATCGTCACGGTGTTTACGAAGAAAACGAAATGAACTTCTCGGAGTGAAGCGGGCTACGGACCCCGCTTTGCCAGAGGGTTCATGTCGGTTTCTCCGCCAAACGCGGTGACGATTTTTTTGTGTCCGGCGCTCGACGGCGTGGCGCGGGTATGTGGACCGTCGACGGCCCGTGCCACGCCGTCGAGCGCAAAAATCGTTTTTTCCATCAAACCTAATTCTGTCTTTTTTCCATGAAAGTCGCAGTCGTTGGAGCCACGGGCCTGGTCGGTGGCGAAATCATGAAGGTGCTCGCCGAGCGGAACTTCCCCGTTAGTGAACTCATCCCCGTCGCTTCGGAGCGGTCGGTGGGCAAAACCATCGAGTTCAAGGGCAAACCCTACGCCGTCGTCAGTTACGAAGACGCCATCGCGGCCAAGCCCGACGTGGCCATTTTCTCCGCCGGGGGCAGCACCTCGCTGGCCCTGGCCCCGAAGTTTGCCGAAGCGGGCATCACCGTCATCGACAACTCCTCGGCCTGGCGAATGGACCCGACCAAGAAACTCATCGTGCCCGAAATCAACGCCCACACGCTGACGCCGCAGGACAAGATCATCGCCAACCCCAACTGCTCGACCATCCAGATGGTGGTGGTGCTCAACCCCCTGCACCAGAAATTCGGCGTGAAGCGCGTGGTCGTTTCGACCTACCAGTCGGTGACGGGCACGGGCAAGGCCGCCGTGGACCAGTTGTTCGCCGAACGCGCGGGCGACGACAGCGCGAAAAAGGTGTACCCCCACCGCATCGACCTCAACGTGCTGCCGCACATCGACGTGTTTCTCGACAACGGCTACACGAAGGAGGAAATGAAAATGGTGAACGAAACGAAGAAAATCATGGGCGACGACGCCATCGCCGTGACGGCCACCACGGTGCGCATCCCCACCATCGGCGGGCACTCGGAGGCCGTCAACGTGGAGTTTGCGCGGGATTTTGAACTGGCCGAGGTGTACGGAATTCTCGAAAACGCCGAGGGTGTCGTCGTGGAAGACGACGTGAAGAACTTCGTGTACCCCATGCCCGTCAACGCCCACGGCCGCGACGAGGTGTTCGTGGGCCGCATCCGCCGCGACGAAACCCAGCCCAACACCCTCAATATGTGGATCGTGGCCGACAACCTGCGCAAAGGCGCCGCGACGAACGCGGTGCAGATTGCGGAGTATTTGGTGGGGAAGGGGTTGGTGTGAAACTGCTAAGTTTTTGGAAATGAAAAAGCCCTGCCGGATTGGTGGGGCTTTTTTTGTTGATATATCAAGCGAGATTAGCAGATTTCTTCCTACTTACTACTGTCCTTTTTGCTCAATTGCCGATTAGCCTTCTTCAGTTCTTTGCTAACCTCACCAAGACGGCGTTCAACAGGTAATTCTTCTGGGTTGTAACCAGTGTTAGATTTGACCATGTTACGAACGTCGTTGCCCACCAGTCTGTGAATCTGATTTGCTGCGTTTTCATTCCGTATTCGCGATGATTTTAACCTTTCTTCTGTCATCGTAATACGAAACCAGTTTGCTGACAATTCTGTCTTTCCCATATAGTCATAAAGAACATCTCCAGGACTTAATCCTTTGACCTCCAATACCTTTTTCATTGACATATTGTACATACCACGGTAGCCGCTGTCTTGAAATAAACCATAATTATTAACGCCTGCTTGCTTGGCGGCTGAAGCCAGCGACTTATTACCACCTTTAATCTCATCACGCAAAATAAGGCGGTCAACATCATTAGCACCTTCCAGCAGAAGCTTCATTTGCTCTGCTCTCTTGGCAAAATAAACTTGTGCGGCTGCCACCTCTGGCTTCTTTACATCGCCATTCATCGCAACCATGTAGCACGCGAAACGTGTTAGTTTATAGTCCGCAAACGATACTCCATCAACGACTCTATCCAGTTTGATAAAATTGTCATGGCAGTCAATGTTGATTGATAGACAGGCTTGCATTGCCCGATTGATGGGCTTCTGAAAGGCTGATATACTGGTGTATCCAAGCATTTTCATGAAGTCAGATGCCCACCAAAAAATGATTCCATTCTCGTTGGCAAAATCTTCAAATGTTGGCTCAAGGGATTGGTTTTCAGCCATGTTTTCACGCTCTTCTGGAGTAAATACGCCCATTTTAGGTAGATGATGCGGTTCTTAGTTGGAATCGATAAGCTTCCTCAAAGGTAAAAAAGAACCCTCGAAGAACTGAGTGTTTTCTTGCTTTTTTATGTGCCTCAGTTTTTAAGTTTATAACCCAAATATCAAGTTCCTGAGCGTTCGGCTGTATCAAAGCGGCATGGGCTTCTTCAACATAACCTATCCCTTGCTTGGACATCCGTATGCTGCCGTTCACTCCCCCCACTTCCACTCCCTCCCCAGCACCAACTGCTCCTTCAACCCCTGCCGCACCAAGAAATCACGGGTCTGGTCGCTGGGGAGGCGCTTGCCGGGCAGGTCGGGGGCGTCGGCGAGGGCGTAGAGCAGCATGGCCGTGAAGCGCACGGTGTTTTGCAGGCCGGGGCGGTCGACGAGGTCGAAGCGGTCGCAGTTGGCGTGATAGCAGCCGAGGACGTGGGGAGCCAGGCCGCCCGTGGGCGAGAGCGTGGGGATGCCTTCGATCATGAAGGGCTGGTGGTCGGAGTGCAGCCCGGCCTGGTTGCCGATGACGCTGGCAAAGGCGAGGTCGAGTGCCCGGATGCGCTCGCCGATGTGGGTCAGCAGGGGCACGAGTTCGCTACGGCCCGAGGCGTTGAAGCCCTTCGGGTTGTTGGTCATGTCGAGGTTGATCATGCAGCGGATTTGGTCTAACGAGCCGACCTTGACGGCTTCGCGCACGTAGGCTTTGGAGCCGAGCAGGCCCTGCTCCTCGCCCATGAACTGCACGAACTCGATGGTGCGGCGGGGTTTGAGGTTCAAAGCTCTGAAGGCCCGCGCGATGTCGAGCACGGCGAAGGAGCCGATGCCGTTGTCGATGGCCCCGGTGGCCAAATCCCAGGAGTCGAGGTGTCCGCCGATGACTATTTTTTCTTTCGTTCGGCCCCTCAGCGTAGCAATCACGTTGCGGGCCTTCACGGGGCGATTGGCGTTGGTCATTTCGACGAAGGCCATCAGCTTTTCAGTCTGCATCCAGTCGCGGATTTGCTGCCCGCTTTCGAGCGAAATGCTCACCGCCGGAATCGGAATCAGCGAACCCGTCACCGAGGCCGTGCCCGTGAGCAGCACCTCGCCCGGTACGGTGTTGACCATCACGATGCCCGCCGCGCCGTAGCGGATGGCGAGGGCCGCTTTTTCGCTCCGGTGAAGGTTTCGCCGCATTTTCGGTTCCTTCAGCAGCCCGATGTTGGCCAGCACGACCCGGCCTTTGATGCCTTCTTTTTTCGCCTCAAAATCTTCCTCCAGCCCGTCGCCCACGTCGACGAGGTAGCCGCCGACTTTGGCGCTGACGGGCGAGTGGGCCAGGGCCACGGTGGGCACGTCGCGGAAGTTGTCGCTCTTGCCGGGGGCGATGGCCAGCGTGGCTGTGTCGCGGCTCCAGGCTTCGACCTCGAAGGGCTGGTAGCGCAGGTCGGTGTACCCGTAGCGGGCCAGCAGGTTGAAGGCGTACTCTTCGGCCCGGCGACCGTTAACGCTGCCGGTGAGGCGGTGGCCGATGAGGGCGGAGGCATCGCCGAGGGTTTCGTAGGCCCGGCCGTTGCGGAGCACGTCGGCGTTGATTCGGGCAAACACCGCGTCGAGGTCGTTGCGCGGCGGGGCCAGAGCCACCAGCAGGCCCCCGGAGAAGGTCAGCAGCACAATGCCGGAAGCGCGGGCGCGGCGGAAAAACGTAGAGCGTTGTTTCATGCAGGGAAGAGTTCGACTTGGCGGGTTTAAAAATACGGAAAATGTGGGAACCTTGATTTAGAGGATTTCAAAGGATTCAAGGATTGAAAAGATTAATTCATCCTTGAATCCTTTGAAATCCTCTAAATCAAGGTTCCCACATTTTTCGCAACCACCGCCCGCTCCACCGAATCAACCGGGGAAGCTGGGCGGGGGAGTCGTTCACCACGTCGGTGAGGTGGTGGAGAAACCGCGCCTCGGTCTGGGCCTGCCACGCCCGGAATTGTTCCTGCACCGAAACGTGCCGGGGCAGGTACTCGAAGAAGCGGTCGAGTTCGAGGAAAGAAGTGGCCCGCAGCCCGGCCCCGGCCCGCTCGGCGTCGAAGGCGTTGCAGGCCTGCTCGAAGTGCCTGGGCACGGGGAGCATCATGACGGGTTTCCCCAGAAACATCGCCTCGCCGATGCTCTCGAAGCCCGCCGTGCTGACCAACCCCCGGCAACGGCGCATGGCGTCGAGGTACCGGGCGGGGTGGATTTGGTGAAACGTCAGGCTGGGCGTGGCTTGGAAGGGGTCGGGGGCGTCTTTTTTGTCCCAGAAGGCGACGATGGATACGTCGGGGTGGGCCTGGCTCCAGGCGATGAGGTCGTCGGCGAGGCGGTGGTGGGTCATGTAGGCGAGGAGGAACTCGCCGGGTTCGGGCGTTAGCGCCAGCACCTCCGCCCGGAGCAGGGGCGGCGTGACGAAAATGCGGGCCTGCTCGTCGTCCGGAAAGTCGTAGAACGACAGCGCCAGCCGCCGCGTGGTGCCGAGGCCCGTCAGGCTCGTCACCAGGTTGACGAGCCTGCGGTGTGCCCATCGGGTGCTCGGCAGCCGAAACTCCGGGTGGAGCATCAGGTACTGGTGGGCAATGCTGACGGTGGGGATTTGCGGCCGGTAGAGCCAGTGGTACACGCCGCAGGCGACTTCGTAAAAATTGACGAGCACGTCGGGGCGGGCGTTTTCGACAACGGCGTGGATGATTTCTCCCGCCCGCCAGTAGGCCGGAATCCGGACGAAATTCTTGCGGAGCGTTTTCCGCACGGCCAGGGCCTTCGTTTTCTTGCTGTAAATCAGGGCCGGGCTGGGTACTTCGGTCATCGGCACGGGCAGGCCCTCGCGCAGCAGGGTGGGGATGCCGCGCCCGTCGGTCGTGCCCACTACGGCGGCCACGACCTCGTGCCCGGCGCGGGTCAGGATGCCGTGCAACGCCAGCGCCTGGGTCTGGTGCCCGCGGCCTTCGCCCTGGATGAAAAAGAGGAAACGCATGCGGAACGTTGAGAATGCTCAATTTTCAACGCTCAATTCTCAATGTCAAACGAAATCAATACACATTGAGAATTGAGCATTGAAAATTGAGCATTCTCCTCACTTCGCCACTGCGCTCAACCGCAGCAAACTTTCCAGGTAATCGTCCTCCTGCTCATCGAGCAGCATTTCCTCGTTCGAAATTTCTTCAACCAACTCCTCCGGTTCGGCGGTTTTTTCGGGCGGAGCCTGGTAATGCACCAGGCTCCAGTTGCCCGCGTGGTCTTCGACGAGGGCCGTCATCGACTCCACCCAGTCGCCGGAGTTGAGGTACAAAACGTCACCGATGGGCCGGATGGCGGGCTGGTGGATGTGCCCGCAGATGATGCCGTCGCAGTGGTTGGCACGGGCAAGTTCGGCGAGTTTTTCCTCAAAATCCGACACGTACGACACGGCGGCCTTCACCCGCTGCTTAATCGTTTGCGAAAGCGAGTAGTACGGCAGCCCGCGCCAGGTGCGCCACTGGTTGTAAAACTTGTTGAGCCAGAGCAGAAACGTGTAGCCGATGTCGCCGAGGTGGGCCAGCCACTTCATCCCCGTCGTGACGCTGTCGAATACGTCGCCGTGGGTGACGTAGAACTGCTTGCCGTTCTGGCCCTTGAGAATGTAGTCGCGGCGAATGGAGAAATGTTTGCCGATTTTGAGCGGCAGCACCTGGTCGAGGAAGTCGTCGTGGTTGCCGCGCAGGTAGATGACCTTCGTGTCGTACTCGTCGATCATCTTGAGCACCTGCCGGAAAAAGGCCGTGTGTTTTTTCTTCCAGGTGCCGTATTTGCGGAGTTGCCAGCCGTCGATGATGTCGCCGTTGAGCAAGAGGCGGTCGGCTTTGTACTGTTTCAAAAACTGCGTCACCTCTTTCGCCTTCGACCCGCTGGTGCCCAGGTGCACGTCGGAAATGACGATGGTGCGGAAATGCGTAATCCGTTGCATTCCCAAAAGTGAGCCGGGAATGTGAACTGGGCGTGAAAACGGGGTTATGAAATCGTGAAGAATGTGGCTACTTTCCCGTCCACCTCGGCGCACGCTTCTCGGCAAACGCGGCCAATCCTTCCCGCGCGTCGGCGGTTTGCTGAATCTGCTGGAACTGCTCGAAGAGGTACGCCTGCCTTGCTCCGGGTGCGACGGTGGGCAGGTGCTGGTAGGCCCGCAGGCCGAATTGCAGGGCCGTGGGCGAGAGCGTGAGCAGTTCGTCCGCGAGGTTTTTCACGGCCTCCGGGAGTTTTTCCTTTGGTAAAATTTCCGAAACCAAGCCCAGTTCCTGGGCTTCCGACGCCGTCAGCATTTTTCCCCGCAAACACCAGTCGAGCACCGACCGGGGCGGAATGCCCAGCCGCAGCAGGCTGTCCATGACCTGAAACGGAAACAGCCCCCGCTTCACCTCGGGCAGGCCAAACGTGGCCCCTTCGGCGGCAATCACCCACGTACACCCCGCCACGAGCAGAAATCCGCCCGCCCAGACCGGCCCCTGCACGGCGGCAAGGCTGGGTTTGGTCAGGCCGTTCATCAACTCGCCGAGGCGGACGGGTTCGGCGGGTTCGGGGATGGTCGAAACCGTTTCAACGGGTTGGCCGCCTGCCATCGCTTTCAAATCCATCCCGGCGCAGAACGTGTCGCCCGCCGCCGCCAGCACCACCAGCCAGACGTCCGGGTTGTGCTGGGCGTGGCCCAGGGCGAAGGCCAGTTCGCGGAGCAGCACGGGATTGAGGGCGTTTTTCTTTTCGGGACGGTTGAGCGTCAGCGTCAGAACGTGGTTTTCAACTTCGACCTGGAGGTGGGCGAAGGTGTGGGCGGAAAGCAAGGCGGTTTGTTCAGGGGAAAAAAGCATGGTATTTCATTCAAAATCCACCGACCGCGACACCGGCTCCCATTCGTCGAGGAGCTTTTGAAAGGCCTCCAGTTTGCCCCGCACGCGGTTGAGGGCTACGTTGCCGAGCACGAGGCGGAGGGGCGGATTTTCCAAATCCACCAAATCGACGATGGCCTTCGCGCCCTTCACCGGGTCGCCAGCCTGGTTGCCGGTCAGGGTCGAAAACATCCGCTTCGTCTGGCCCACGGTGGCGTCGTAGGCGGCGATGGTTTTCGTCAGCTTCATGGAAGTTCCGGCAAACTGGGTGCGGAAAGCCCCCGGTTCCACGATGGTTACGCGGATGCCCAGTGGGGCGGCTTCGAGCGAAAGTGCCTCAAACAGCCCCTCCAGCGCGTATTTTGAGCCGTTGTACCAGCCCATGCCCGGCGTACTGACCAGTCCGGCCACGCTCGAAATCGTCAGGATGCGCCCGCCGCCCTGCGTTCGCAGGAACGGCAGCACCTCCCGCGTCAGGCGCAGGGTGCCGAACACGTTGGTGTCGAATTGTTCCCGAATTTCGGGGTCGGTGGCTTCTTCGATGGCCCCCGTCAGGCCGTAGCCCGCGTTGTTGACGAGCACGTCGATGCGGCCAAACTCCCGAATCGTGGCCCGCACCACCCGGCTGACGTTTTCGGCCTCCGTGATGTCGAGTTTCAGCGAAAGCAATTGCCCCTCGAAGTGGGGTTTCAGCGTGTCGAGCTTGTCCACGCGGCGGGCGGTGGCCACGAGGTAATCGCCCCGCTGAAGCACGAGCCGGGCGATTTCCAGCCCGAAGCCCGTGGAGCAGCCCGTCACGAGCCAGACTTTTTTATTAGGGGAGGTTTGCATGGTACGTCAAAAAGAATGCTCAATATTCAATTTTCAATGCTCAATGTTCACCGGTTTCATTTGACGTTGAACATTGAGCATTGAAAATTGAATATTCTCTTTACTTTTTAATCAACAGAAGGTCATCCAGCGCCGGGCGCAGTTCGGGAAACCGGTACTGAAAATCCGTTTCCAGCCGAATCCGCTGGTTGAGCACGTAGCTGCCGCCGGTCACGACCACGGCCATGTCGCCGAACCATGTTTTCAGCGCCCATTCGGGCACGTTGGGCAGCCAAAGCGGGCGGCGCAGCACGGCGGCCACGGTGCGGGTCAATTCTTCGTTCGTCACCGGGTGGGGCGCGACGGCGTTGTAGGGGCCGTTCCATGCCTCGTTTTCCATCGCCTCGATGTACAACCGACACACGTCGTCGAGGTGAATCCAGCTCTGAAACTGCTTCCCCGACCCCAGCGGCGCGCCCGCGCCGTAGCGGATGGGCGCGGCGAGTTTGGCCAATGCGCCCCCTTTTTCGCTCAACACGATGCCCGTGCGTAGTTTCACCGTCCGCACGCCCAGGGCGGCCACTTCGTCGGCGGCGGCTTCCCAGGCCACGCACACCTCGGCCATGAAATCCAGCCCCGGCGTGTACTGCTCCGACATCCATTCCGGCCCCGTATCGGCCCCGTAGTACCCGATGGCCGACGACGAGACGAACGAAAGGGGCCGATGACCTAATTTTTTCAGCGTTTTGGCGAGCAGCGCGGCACTTTGAGTACGGCTCTCGAGAATTTCTTTTTTCCGTTCGTCCGTCCACCGCTCGTCGGCGATGCCCGCCCCGGCGAGGTGGATGAGGTGGTCGGCGGCCCCGAGGGCGCGGTCGTCAATCTGGCCCCGGCGCACGTCCCACGCGTAGGTGCTCACGCCGGGCGGGATGCGGTCTTTGGGGGTGGAATCGCGCACGAGCAGCCCGACGGCGTAGCCTTTCTGTTGGAGCAATTCGGTCAGGCGGGTGCCGATGAGGCCCGTGCCGCCGGTGAGGAGTACGGTTTTTGCCATAAATTCAGATGGAGGAAGTCAGAATAAGAAACAAGAAATGAAGAATGTAGAAGTAAAAAGCCTTCGTAATTCTTCATTTCTTGTTTCTTATTCTGACTTTTAAGCCTCCTCCGTCCCGATAACTGCTGTCTTCGCCCCGGTGTTTCGGGGTCAGAACCCAAACGTTTTATCTTTGGCCGAATTAAAAAAGGCCGTTCCCCCACCGCGGGCATGAAGCGACTCTTCCGGAAATTTTTAGAAATGGCCGACGTGTACGGCTTTTTCGAGCGCGACCCGTTCGGCAACATCCTCTTCATCAAGCGCATCCTGATGGCTCTGCTGGGCGCGCTCACCTACGGGCGGCTCAACCTCACCAACCGGCTCCACGTCGAAGGCACCGAGCACCTGAAAGACCTGCCCAACGAAGGCGTGCTGTTTCTGAGCAACCACCAGACGTACTTCATGGACGTGATTGCGATGTTCCACATTTTCTTCAGCCTGAAATGGGGCTTCCGCAACACGATTGACTTCCCGATTTACCTGCTGGCCCCCCGGGCGCGGGTGTACTACGTGGCGGCTTCCGAAACGATGAAGGGCGGGCTGATTCCCCGGATTCTTTCCCAGGGCGGGGCCATTCTGGTCGAGCGCTCCTGGCGGGCCAAAGGCCAGGACGTGAAGCGTGAGGTGGACCTTTCGGCGGCGGAGAAAATCGACAAGGCGGTCAAATTCGGCTGGGTGGTGAGTTTTCCGCAGGGCACCACCAGCCCCTACGCGCCCGTCCGGAAGGGCACGGCGCACCTCATCAAGCAGTCGAACCCCATCGTGGTTCCGGTGGTCATCAACGGCTTTCGCCGGGCCTTCGACAAAAAAGGATTGCTGCTGAAAAAACGCGGCACGCGCCTCTCGGTGCGCTTCAAAGCCCCCATCCGCTTCGACCCGGAGTTGTCGGTCGAAGAAATCGTCGAGCGGGTCGAGGATTTCATCGAGCAGGAAAAACCGGAGGGGAAGCGGTGGTGGGTGGAGAAGAAAAAAGAAGCGTAACTTCCCCGTTGCAACCGTTCAGCAACCGCCATGACCGCCCGGATTTTCGCCCTGCTCCTGCTTTTTGCGTTTCAAACCCACGCCCAAACCGCGCCGCCCATCGGCCTTAGGTACTCGTTTGGCGCGCAACTGCTCAAGCCCAACCTCGGCGGCGACGTGTACGAAGTCGAAGGGCGGCGCTTTCTCAACCCCCGGCGGCTGGCTCCGTACATCCAGGCCTCGGACGACCTCCAGACGGTCGCCGCGTTTGAGGAGTTTCAGCGCGAACGGCGAAAAGGCCACCTGCTCGAACGCGTTGGAGCGACTGCCGTAATCAGCGCGCCGATTTTGTTCATCGCCAGCATCCTGACGGCCGCCGGTGTCGGCCCCTCAGGGCGTTCGCCGGACTCCCGCTGGATGCTGTACTCGTCGGGTGGGCTGATGGTCGGCGGGCTGGTGTGCGGCTTCGCCGCCAAACGCCACCACCGCCGCGCCTACGAGTGGCTGCACTGGAGCATCGACCGGTACAATGGCTACACGCGCCCGCTGCAATTGGGTGTTGCGCCCGCCGTTTCGTCCGACGGGTTGGTGGGTGGACGGGTGGTTTTTTCGTTTTGATAAAACCGTTTCACCGCCCCACCCGGTACGAATACCCCAGTACCACGGAAAATTTACCCGTCTGCGTCACTTCCGCAAATCCGGTCTGGCGACCGGTTTGGTACGCCAGCGTGAGGCGCGAGAGGTGAAGGTTCAGTTTTTGGGAATCGCCGAAACTGCGGCCGTGCAGCAATCGCACGTTGATGGATTCCGCCGGGCGGCGGGTGCGAAAGCAAAATTCGGTCGAAAGCCCCAGGCTGAACAGTCCACGGGCGCGGGCCACCCGCCAGAAATCACGCCCCTGATGCCGACGAACCAACCCGCCGCCGCTGCGTGGTTCGTTGAAAAACTCCCGGTCCGGAATGCGCTGCCGCAGCTCGTACAATTGGCCAAACTCCTGGCTGTAAGCAGCTTCCACCCCCAGGAACCGCCAGTCGCCACGCAGGCCCAGATTGGTGCGGCCGGTGTAGCCTCCCCGTAGCGCGTAGCCGCCGTAGCGGTACGCACCCGCGTACACGCTCGGGATTTTCGGGTAGCCGTCGTACCGTTCGTTTCCCAAAAAATAAATTGAATCCGGGATGACGCGGCGTTCGGCAAACGTGCCCTCATCGAGGGTGTACTGGCCAACGTACCCGAAAGCGCCGTAGCTGACGCTGCCCCGCTTCCAACTGTGGCTACGGTGCAGGGTGGCCGCGCCGAGGTAGTTGCGCTCGCCCTGCTGCCCACCCCCGACAACTTCTTCATACCCGTGCCCCGCCGAAACGTGCGCACCGGCGTAGGTGGCCTTGACAACGGACGAATCGCGGGGATGAAGCGGTTTGGTAAGGTACGTCAAATCCTGCCCGTGCAACCCCGCGCCGAGGCGGTAGTAATAATCGTACTTGCAGGCGGTGAGTTGGGTGAGCAGGGCGAAAACGGCGAGCAGGCGGAAAACGTGTTTCATGAAAGCAGGTTGTTGGCCCTGAAAACTTCGCCGTTTTTTCCCGAAAAACCAACCTGCCCGTTTTCCCCGAAATCTTTGAAACCACCCGATGCCTTGCGTACGGTTTTTTGTAAATTTACCGGATTCACGCTGCGGCGGTCTGAACTGTGCGACAGCCGCCACGATTGGTCGGGATTTTAGGATGTTCAGGATTGACGAAACGAACGATTCAATTCATCCCGCAAATCTTAAAATCCCGGCCAATCGCGGTTCAGACAAACATTTCACTTCATGAACTTCGAGCTTACCTCCGAGTACCAACCCACCGGCGACCAGCCCCAGGCCATTGCCCAACTCGTCGAAGGCATCCAAAACGGCGAACCGGCGCAGGTGCTGCTGGGCGTGACGGGGTCGGGCAAAAGCCTCGGCTACGACGACCCGGTGTACATCGTGGAAGAACGGGGCACCCACCGCACGACCCGCGTCCGCGCCATCGGGCCGCTGGTGGACGAGGCCGTCCGGACCGACCGGGTTGTCGTTCACGACGACCACGAACTCGTGGATTTGACCGACGGCCCCGTCCGGTATTTCACCCAAGCCTTTGACCCGCTTACCGGTCGGGTAAACCTCAAACCCATCAGCGCCTTCACCCGCCACCGGCCCACGCGGGCCATGTTCCGGGTCGAAACGGCCTGCGGGCGGCACGCCACCTTCACCGCCGACCACAACTTCTGGGTGCTGCGCGACGGGGAACTTTGCCTGATTGAAACCGCCGACTCCCGCCCCACCGACTACCTGCCCTTGCCCGAAGCGGTGCCATCGGCGGGCGACGTGGACACGCTGAACGCCCTTGAAATCCTGGGCCTGGTTTCTACCCGGAATCTGTTCGTTGAAACCGGCTTCCGCACCGAGGGCGTGCGGACCTTGCAGCGGCAGGCAAGCCCGGCGGCGAAGCCAATGGCGGCTTTTCAGCGGATGCCGCTGGCGGCCTGCCAGGCGGAAAATTTTGCCGAAAAAACAGCGTTGTCCACGTTGGTGCTGCGCAACCGCGTTGGGCAAAACCACCTGCCCGCCCAACTCCCCCTGACCCCGGCCTTTCTGCGGCTGATGGGGTACTACGTCGCCGAGGGCAACTCCCAGAGCAGTTACGTTATTTTGGCCAACCGCCACCCGACCATCCGGCAGGACCTCGAAGGCATTTTTGCCGAACTGAACCAGTCTTACCAGGTTCGCCCTTCCTCCGACTACCAGGTTTCGTCGGCGCTGCTGGCCGAGTTGCTGGGCGACCAGTGCGGGCGCACGTCGTTTGCGAAAAAACTGCCCCCGTTCTGGCCCGACCTGTCGGACGAACGCCTCGGCGAATTGCTTCAGGCCTACTTCGACGGCGACGGGTACGTGGAACGGGGCCGGGGCGTGGCTGCCACGACCGCCAGCCCCCAACTGGCCTCCGACCTGCTCTACGCCCTGCTGCGTTTTGGCATCTGGGGCCGGATGCGGCGGGTGCGCAAGCGGGCCACCAATTCCGCCCACGCGGGCAACTGGTATTACCAGGTTACGATTTCGGGCGAAGCCGACCTGCGGCGGTTTCAACGGTACGTTGGTTTTTCGCTCGATTACAAGCAGGAGCGGCTGGCGACCCTGCTTACCCGTCCGGCCAATTCCAACGTGGACGTGGTGCCCATCCGGCCCGAACACCTGACCCTGCTCCGGCGGGGTGTCGGGCTGAGTGCCAAAGCCCTCGGCGAGCGAGCGGGGCTGTCGCGCCCGGCCATCCACCTCATGGAGTACGGGCAGCGCCGTCCGCAACGGAACAGCCTGAAGGCGTTGCTGAACGCATTGTCTGACGAAGCTCACCGGCAAAACCTGGAGAACGAAACTTGGTGGGCCACGTGGCACCAACTCGACGCGCTTTGCCGCCTTCGCTGGACGCCCGTGAAACGGATCGAACCCGTGGCTTACGCCCACGAGTACGTGTACGATTTCACCGTGCCCGGTCCCGAAACGTTCCTGGCCGGGTGGGGCGGGTTTTTCGTCCACAACACCTTCACCGTCGCCAACGTCATCGCCCAACTCAACCGCCCCGTGCTGGTGCTGAGCCACAACAAAACCCTGGCGGCGCAGCTTTACGGTGAGTTCAAGCAGTTTTTTCCGAACAACGCCGTCGAGTACTTCATCAGCTACTACGACTACTACCAGCCCGAGGCCTACATCGCCACCACCAACACGTACATCGAAAAAGACTTGGCCATCAACCAGGAAATCGACAAACTGCGGCTCTCGGCCACGTCGGCGCTCATGTCGGGGCGGCGCGACGTGCTCGTGGTGGCCTCGGTGTCGTGCATTTACGGCATGGGCAACCCGGAGGAGTTCCGAAAAAGCATCCTCCGCGTGGGCGTGGGCGAGGTCATTTCGCGCAACCAGTTTTTGTACAAACTCGTCGAAATCCTCTACGCCCGCACCGAGGTCGATTTCCAGCGCGGTACCTTCCGGGTGAAGGGCGACACGGTGGACATCAACCTGCCCTACGCCGACTTCGGCTACCGGGTCATTTTCTTCGGCGACGAGGTGGAGGCCATCCAGCGCATCGACACGCAGTCGGGCAAGAAACTCTCGGACGAAAGCCTCGTCAGCATTTTCCCGGCCAACCTCTTCGTCACGGGCCGCGACACGCTGATGCAGGCCATCCACGAAATCCAGGACGACCTCGTTTCCCAAATCAAGTACTTCGAGGGCGATTTGCGCCTCCAGGAAGCCGACCGCATCAAGCAGCGCACGGAGTTCGACATGGAAATGATGCGCGAACTGGGCTACTGCTCGGGCATCGAAAACTACTCCCGTTACTTCGACCGGCGGCTGCCCGGCCAGCGGCCGTTCTGCCTGCTCGATTTTTTCCCCGACGATTACCTCCTCGTGGTGGACGAAAGCCACGCGACCATGCCCCAAATCCGGGCCATGTGGGGGGGCGACCGCTCCCGCAAGGAAGCCCTCGTGGACTACGGCTTCCGCCTGCCCTCGGCCCTCGACAACCGCCCGCTCACGTTCCAGGAATTCGAGGCCCTGGCCGGGCAGACGATTTTCGTCAGCGCCACCCCCGCCGATTACGAACTCCGCCGCAGCGAGGGCGTGGTGGTCGAGCAAATCATCCGCCCGACGGGCCTTTTGGACCCCGAAATCGAAGTGCGGCCCAGCCTCAACCAGATTGACGATTTGCTGGAAGAAATTCACGACCGGGTGGAGCGCGGCGAGCGGGTGCTGGTCACTACGCTCACAAAGCGCATGGCCGAGGAACTGAGCAAATACCTCGACCGCGTGGGCGTGAAGTGCCGCTACATCCACTCGGAGGTGAAAACCCTGGAGCGGGTGGAAATCCTGCGCGAACTCCGCCTCGGCGTATTCGACGTGCTGGTGGGCGTCAACCTGCTCCGCGAGGGGCTGGATTTGCCCGAAGTTTCGCTCGTGGCCATCATGGACGCCGACAAGGAAGGCTTCCTCCGTGACATCCGCTCCTTGATTCAAACGATTGGCCGCGCCGCCCGCAACGACCGGGGCAAGGTGCTCATGTACGCCGACACCATCACGGGGTCGATGCAGAAGGCGATTGACGAGACCAACCGCCGCCGCACGATTCAGATGGAGTACAACGAAGCCCACGGCATCACGCCCCGGACGGTGTTCAAGTCGAAAGAAGCGATTTTGGAGCAAACCAGCATCGCCGACGTGATGGGCAAACCCACCCGCCCGCTGTACTACGCCGAAACCGAGCACGTGCAACTCGCCGCTGACCCCGTGACCCAGTACATGACCCGCGACCAACTCGCCCAGCAGGTGAAACGCCTCGAAACCGAAATGGAACGGGCTGCGAAGGAACTCGACTTTTTGGTGGCGGCGAGGCTGCGGGATGAGATGCTGGCGCTGAGGAAGCGGATGGAAACCCAAACCGCTTAATTCCGATGGAACTGGACGAATTTCGCCTTGACCGCACGGCGGTCCGCATCACGACGCAGGAACAGGAGCCGCCTGCTTACGAATACTGGCTCCAACAAACCGCCGAGAAACGCCTCTCGGCCATTGAATTTTTGCGGCGGCAATATGCTGGTACTGAACGAAGACTTCAGAGAGTTTATCGAATTACTCAACGTCAACGAGGTTGAGTACCTGGTCGTGGGCGGCTACGCCGTGGGGTTCCACGGTCGGCCCCGCTACACGGGCGACATTGATTTTTGGGTCGCCGTTTCCGCCGAAAACGCCCGAAAAGTGGTGCAGGTTCTGCGTGATTTTGGGTTCGGCTCTCTGGCCATCACCATCGAAGATTTGCAGAAGGAAGACATCGTCATTCAGTTGGGTTACGAACCAAACCGCATTGACATCCTCACGTCGGTAACGGCCCTGAGTTTTGACGAATGTTTCCTGCGCAGCGTGAAAGCCAATTTTGACGGCCTCTGGATAAATTTCATTCACATCGATGACTTGAAGCGCAACAAAGCGGCTACCGGGCGGGGCAAGGACCTGGGGGATTTGGAGGGGTTGCCGTGACGTTGGTGGTCAGGAAGAGGATGGAAAATGCCTAACTTTGAATGCCATGACGCAACCAGCCACGAAACTTACGCCCTTACAAGTGGACTTGCTTCGGCTTTTTTCGCGCCCAATGTCTGACCAGGAAGTGCTCGAAATCAAACAGTTGCTGGTGGACTACTACGCCCGTAAGGTGGATGAGGAAGTCGATGGACTTTGGGAAAGCGGTAAGATTGACCAGCGGATGCTGGATAAGCGCCTGGGTAATCGTTTTTAGTTTTCAAACGTAATAACCGACCGATATGCCGACGGTTGAAACGAAGTCCGAAATGAAGTCGGAGTTAATTCGACTCATCGACACCTTTGAGGAAGAGGACTTGCCGGATTTGTACGCCACCATCCTCGACTTCGTGGAGTATCGCGGCCACCCGAAGATCGGCGATACCTCCCCCGAACGAATTGCCGAACTGCAACATGCATTGGAACGGGCCGAATCCGGTCAGGGCATCACGACGGATGAACTACTGGAAAAAATGAAGCAATGGCGTACCGAGTAATATGGTCGGATGAGGTGCAGGAGCAGATTCGGGACATTCAAAGCTACCTGCTAACCAATTTCGGCGATGCCGCCGCCGACCGGTTTTCGGACCGCCTTCGAAAGGTCAGCGACTTGCTGGAAAACATGCCTCGCGTTGGTGAGCGCCATCCCCTTTTCTCGGCGGTCCGCGAGCATCCCGTTCAGGGCCATCTCCTGCTTGCTTACACGGTTGTAAAACAGGACGTAATTGTCCTGAACCTCGTTGACTCCCGGCGGCGAAAATCCAACTAAAAAACGACGCTCGACTTTGCCCTTGATGAACTCCCTCCTCCGCCGCGCCAAGCAAATCCCCCTCTTCAACGACCTCACCGCTTCCCTGCGCACGGCACGGCTGACCCGAAAAATCGAAACCGGCACCCTGCTCGCGGACCTCACCGACACCGACCGGCAGACCTGGCTCCGGCGCACGGAAGGGGTGCTGACGAGTCCTGATTTTCCGAAAATTCCGAAACAGCCCGGCACGGGGCGAATGCGGGGCCGGTATTTTGTCATGCACAACGGCCTGAACATCGAGCCGCTGAGCTACTACGGCTACCCGGTGCTCGACATGCTCCTGAAAACCGGCGGCATCCACGAGCCGGAGGAGGAACTGGAGTTTGGCCGCGTGTTGCCCACCATCCCGGCGGGCGGCACGATGCTCGAACTGGGTAGTTTCTGGGCGTTTTACTCGATGTGGTTTCACCAGGTGGTGCCCCAGGCGCGGAATTTCATGATTGAACCCGAGCGAGCCGGGCTGGCGAACGGCAAACTGAACTTCCGCGCCAACGGCTTCACGGGCGATTTCACGAATGCGTTCGTTGGAAAAACCTCGCAGCCCGGTACGCCGCCCACCGTCAGCGTGGACGATTTCGTGCGGGAAAAAGGGATTCAGTTTTTGGACCTGCTCCACAGCGACATCCAGGGCTTTGAACTCGACATGCTCGAAGGAGCGCGTCGGCTGTTCGACGAAAAGCGCGTCGGCTACGTGTTCATCTCCACCCACGGCGACGCGTTGCACGACGGCTGCCTGAAGTTTTTAGAGGAACGAAATTTTGAAATCCTCCGCTCGGTGCCTCTGGCTGAAACGCACTCGTTCGACGGGCTGATTGCGGCGAAAGCGCCGTGGTATCGGGTTTAGGGTTCAGGGTTTAGCGTTCAGCGTGTACGCCAACGCTAAACCCTGAACCCTAAACGCTAAACGCTAAACTCGACACGCATGACCACCCCCTCCCCCGACTCCCCCCTCCACGCCCTCATGCAGCACCACGCCCAGGCGGGCACGGTCGAGTGGATTGGCCTGCGGCCCGGTCGGCGGGAGCCGGTGCGGGAAGTGATGGAGACCTACGCCCGCCCCGGCACCGGCCTTGACGGCGACCGCTACCGGGGCACCCCCGACAGCAAGCGGCAGGTGACGCTCATCCAGGCCGAACACCTCGCCGCCGTCGCGTCTTTTCTCGGCAAAGAAACCATCGACCCGGCGTTGGTGCGGCGCAACCTCGTCGTGCGGGGCATCAACTTGCAGGCCCTGAAAGGCCGCCCGTTCCGGGTAGGCGGGGCGTTGCTCGAACTCACCGGCGACTGCCACCCGTGCAGCCGGATGGAGGAGGCCCTCGGTGCAGGCGGCTACAACGCCCTGCGCACCCACGGCGGCATCACGGCGCGGGTGATTCAGGAAGGGCCGATTCGGTTGGGTGATGCGGTGGAAGCGGTTTAGGGTTCAGCGTTCAGGGCGACCGCCGCGCGGTTTAGAGTTGGCGGGTAAATTCGTTTTGTGGGATGCTTTGAATACTTTAGCCGTTGGATTTCAGCCGTCGAAGGGCTGTAGGGAAATTTCCGACGCTGAAACACTAAACTCCTGAACGCTAAACACTAAACCGATATGGAAGCCGAAGTCCTCGCCAAACCGAAAACCGAGTTCCGCAACTACGACCAGGGCGACATCACCGCCGCCGTGCGCGAACACTACCGCAAAATGCGCCTCTACCAGACGGTGGACTACGTCGAACGGATGCAGAAAAAATACCTGCGCTTCGACAAGCCCCTGCCCCTCTGGGACGCGATGCTGAAGCTCAACGCCCTCATCGACGTCAGCGACCCGGACCTGAATTTGCCCAACGTGCAACACCTGGCCCAATCGGCCGAGGCCATGCGCGCCGACGGGCGGCCCGACTGGATGCAACTCGTGGGCCTGATTCACGACCTGGGCAAAGCGATGTACCTCTGGGGCAGCGACGAGGACGGCACCTCGCAGGCCGAGCAGTGGGGTCTCGTGGGAGACGTGTTCGTGGTCGGTGCCCGCCTGCCCGAAACGGCGGTGTACCCGGAGTTCAACGCCCTGAACCCCGACATGACCGACCCGCGCTACAACACCGAACTGGGCCGGTACGAGCCGGGCTGCGGCCTCGATGCCCTCACGCTGGCCTGGGGACACGACGAGTACCTGTACCAGGTGCTGAAAAACCACCCGACCAACACGATTCCCGAAGCAGGGATGGTCATGATTCGGTACCACTCGTTCTACCCCTGGCATACGGGAGGCAGTTACGCCAAGCTCCTCGGCCCCCGTGACGAGCAGTACCGCGAATGGATTAAGGATTTCAACCAGTACGATTTGTACACGAAATCCCCGAAAATCTACGACCTCGACGAATTGAAAGAGTACTACCTGCCCATTGCCGAGAAGTACTTGGGTTCCGGGCCTATTTACTGGTGAGTTTTTTAACCACAGAGGTCGCGGAGTTTTTCACAGAGAACGCAGAGTAAAATCTCCGTGTCCCTCGTGAAAAACTCCGCGACCTCTGTGGTTAAAAATCCCGCCTCAACTACCTACCACCACCGGTACACCACGCCCACCGACCCCGTCACCGCCGAGTAGGTTTTCACGTAGTCGAAGTTGGCGCTGATGTGCTGGTAGCCCACACTGAGGTCGGCCCCGAAGTTGCTGTTTTTGCCGAACAAAATCCGCGTGCCCACGGCCCCGTTGGCGGCGAAGCGAAGGCCATTGCCCCCGTCCGACAGGTTGCCGTAGTAGCTGATGTTTTCGGTCAGGCTCCCGCCCGCGCCGACCTGCACGTAGGGCCGGATGGCGGCGCTCGACGGGGCGAGGTGGTATTTCCCAATCACCTGAATCGGCGTGGCCGTGAAGGTGCGCGTCTGCACCGCCGACAGGTCGGAGCCGTCGCTGAGTTGGTACACGGCGCGGGGCAGCCGCTGGGTCCACGACTGGTAGCCCACCATGGCCCCCACCGAGAGGTTGTTGGGCAGCAGCCACTCGCCCGTCACCGAAAAGCCCCGCACGGAAGCCTGGTCGATGTAGTTTTTGAAATCACCCATCGGCAGGGCCGCCGTGTAGCGGGCCGAAATCTGGTACGTGGTGTAACGGTCGTAGGGCGACACCAATCTGCCGACCGGGTTGCGGGGCTGGTAGTCCGGGTACTGCGCCCGGGCGGTGAGCGGGGCCAGCACTACGGCCAGCAAACCGCTTAAAATCAACATGTTTTTCACGGATAAATCAGGGAAAATGAGTTAACGGCTCGTCCGCAGGTAGTCCGACTGGGCAAACACGGCGTCCACCACCCGGCTGATGCTCGTTTGGTCGAAAATGCCGTTGCCCCGGATTTCGGCCGTCCAGACGACGGGCAACTGCTGCTGCCCGTTCTGGCCCGCACGGGGGTTTTTCAAGTCAATAATTTCGGAATACCAGTAGTTTTCGCGCACCTGATAGGTGCTGAAGGTCTGCGGGTAGTACAGGCCGCCGCCCCACCCCCAGCCGCCCCAACCGCCCCAGAACGGGTCAAAGAACGGGTTGGCCGTCACGCCGGTGTAGGTGTTGCTCACCCGCGCCACGTTGACGCCCAGGTCGGGGTTCTGCGAGCGGTCCACCCGCACGAAGCCCCGCTGCTGGAGGTTGTTGATGACCCGCGCCACGAAATCGAGTTCGCGGCTGGTGGTCGAGTACTGCACCTGCCCCTGGTTGCCCAGCACGGCCACGGAGTCGCGGATGCTGAAGGTTTTGTAGGTGCCGAAGTTGACGGATGCGTCGTGGTTGGTGATGAACACCTGCGAGTCTTCGGGGCTGAGGTCGCGGAGCGGGTCACGGTTGCAGCCCGCCGCCAGCGCCAGGCCCACCACCGCCAGCGCGGCGATTTTCGGGAAGCGGTTTTTAGTCGGTTTCATGGTTTTCAAACGAAAAAATCAGCCGTAGAACCCATCGGTTCCAGCATGGTTTAACGGACACGCCCGGCAGCCAGATGGTTTGTTTTTAAACGAAAATCAGAGGGATTTCGTAAAAAAGCGTTCCGTTTCCGAATCCCGCGTCGCTGTGGGGTTCGGGGCGTGCGTGCAACGGTACCTTCAACGCCGTGAGGCCCCGGCTTGCTGCGTGGATTGGGTACCGGTGGCGTGGCCGTACATCAGTAGAACGAGTCTGATCGAGCCGGTTTCATCCCGTTTTTGCTCTTCCCTCCACGTCCTCCAAAATACCCAGAATCCGGGGGTAATCCTTTGGAAACAGCCCGATGACGCCCTGGCTGTGCAGGTCGGTGAAGGGCCGGGCGGCGAGTTGGGCGCGCTCGACGAGGCCGTTTTTGTGGAGGCGGTCGATGAGTTCGTCGATGAACTTTTGCTGGCGGGGGTTGAGCGGCCCGTTGCTCAGGAACCCGGCGAACGCGGTCTTGGCCGCGTGCAAATCCAGGCCCACGATGCTGCGGATGAACACCCCCAGCGGCTTCTCGCCCAGCGCCTGCCGGTAGGCGTCGCGGGTTTCGGCCCCCGACTCGGCGAACAGAAACGAGTCGAGGTGGTCGAGTTCATCGCCCGTGATGGGTTCGTTGCGGTGCAGCTTCCGGATGGTCAGGTTGTCGGCGTGCTCCCGGACGATGGTGCGCAACCGGTCCTCCATTCCGCTGAAATCCCCGTAATTCTGCCGGAACTCGCCCACCACGATGGTGTCGAGCCAGGCGTCTTCAAAATCGGTGTACACCGGGGCCTTGCCGCCCCGGTCGATGAGCTTGACCAACTCGCGCAGGGCGACCCGCACGGCTTCCAGGGCCGACAGGCTGGCCGTTTGCCAGAATTCATCCCGCAGCAGGGCGTCGATGAGCGGGCGCTGGGCCTGCACCACGGGCAGGTTGCCTTTTTTCTTTAGGCCTTTGGCCACGTTCTGCACGGCGTCAATCTGCCGGGTCAGCGACGGTTCCGCCCGGACGGTGGCGATTTGCAGCCGCACCATCAACAGGTCGAAGCGCTTGGCAAACTCGTCGGATTGCAGCGGGTCCACCACCAGCGGGGCTACGTGCGTGCGCAGGGCGGCCAGGTCGGCGGCGCTCAGGCTGGCCCAGCGCTCGGCGGGGGTGAATTCCTCGACCGTCCGCAGGTGCATCCGCACCTCGAACCGCTCCCGCGAGAGCGTGCCCGTCTGGGCCTGGAGCAGGCCGGTGAGGGTTTCGCGGAGGGGAAACTCGTCGGTCAGGGCGCGGGCTTCGATGAGGAACGCCAGTTCGGCGCGGGCGTTGAAAAGCTGCTCGGCCAGCGACGCCGCCCGGCCGGGCCGCACGCCCTCGGGGTTGAGGTCGAAAAAGGCGAAGGTGCCGCACACGTCGAACACCCGGCAGTCCGCTTTGTCCTGGCCCGGCCCGAACAGGTTCGGGCTGAGGCGCGTGCCCCGGCCCAGCATCTGCCAGAACTTGGCTGCCGAAAAAACCGGTTTGAAAATCACCAGGTTGACCACCTCCGGCACGTCGATGCCCGTGTCGAGCATGTCCACCGAAATGGCGAGTTGGGGCCATTGCTCGGGCACCTTAAACTGCCGGATGAGGCCCTGGGGGTTGCGGGCTTCGTTGTCAATCACCTCGGCGAAGGTGTCGGGCAGTTGGGGGTAGGCCCGGCGGAAGCGTTCTTTTAAAAACAGGGCGTGGCGGTGGTTGCGGGCAAACACGATGGTCTTGCCCAGCTTGTCGCCGCCCTCGATGCGGTGGCCGTGCTGCATGAGGGCCGAGAGCACCTTGTCGACGGTGTCTTCGTTGAAAAGCCACTCGTTGATGGCCCCCGCGTCGATTTCGGCGGGCACGTCGCCGGTTTCGGGGTCGTAAAATTTCGTTTCCCACTCCCGTTTTTCGTCCTCGCTCAGGTCGGCGTAGCGGATGCCCTGACCGGGGTACTTCAGGGGCAGTTCGACGGGCCGCACGGGCGACAGAAACCGCTCGGCCACGGCGGTCTGGTATTCGTAGGCGTCGGTGGGCTGGCCGGGCGGGCAGTGAAACAGGTGGTAGGTGTCGCGGTCGGTTTCGTCCTTGGGCGTGGCCGTCAGGCCCAGAAACAGGGCGTCGAAGTACTCGAACACGGCCCCGTACTTGTCGTACACCGAGCGGTGGGCCTCGTCGATGATGACCAGGTCGAAGTGCCCCACGCCGTAAAACCGCACGCCCTGGCGCACGTCGGCGTCGATGCGGTTCATCATCGTGGGGTAGGTCGAAAACACCAGCCGGGCGCTGCCGTCGTCGGCTTCTTCGGTCAAATCGAGGGCCGGGAAGCCGGGCAGGTACTCGTTGAAATTGCCTTTGGCCTGGGTCACGAGGGCGTTGCGGTCGGCCAGAAACAGCACCCGCCGCACCCAGTCGGCTTTGCTGAGGAGTTCGGTCAGGGCGGCGGCCACGCGGGTTTTGCCCGTGCCGGTGGCCATCACGAGCAAAGCCCGGCGGCGGCGGGCGTCAAACTCTTCGGCCACGCGCCGGATGGCCCGTTCCTGGTAGTGGCGGTCCACGATGGCCCGGTTGAGGGGCTGCCCGCTCAGGGGCTTGCGGTCGGGGCGGCGGCGGATGTGCCGCTCCAGTTCGGCTTTGCTGTAAAACCCGTGCACGGGCCGGGGCGGGTAGCCGCCCTCGGCGTCGTCCCAGAGCAGGGTGTCGAAGCCGTTGGTGTAAAAAATCAGCGGGCGCTGGCCGAAGTGCGCTTCGAGGGCGTCGGCGTAGTCGCGGGCCTGGAGGCGGCCTTTTTCGGCGTCGAAGCGGGCGCGTTTGGCTTCCACCACGGCCAGGGGGCGGGCGTCGTCGCCCCAGAGCACGTAATCGGCCCGCAGGGCGGTGCCCGGAATGGCGTACTCGGGCACCCGCTGGGGGGCGAGCTGGGCGGGGTTCCAACCGGCTTCGCGCAGCAGCACGTCGATGTACAAATCGCGGGTCTGGGCTTCGGTCAGCACGGCGGGGGCGGGCACGGGGCCGTTGGCCTCGCGCACGCGGCGGTAGTGCTGCAACTCGGCCTCCAACTGCCGGATGCGTTCGTCGCGGGCCTCGGCGGCCACCCGCAGCCGCTCAAACTCGCCGCCGATGCGCTCGGCTTCGGCCCGCAGGCGGGCCAGTTCGGCCCCGCCGGCCGGGTCGGGGCCGTGGGTGGGCAGGAGGGTTTCGTCGAACGCACGGGCCTCGGGCGGGTTTTCGGCAAAACTGCGCACCACGAACAGCCCGAACCGAAACAGGTATTTCACGCAGGCCACGGCCTCCTCGGCGGGAATGGGCCGGGGCGTGTGCACGGCGTCGTTGCCGATTTTGCGAATCAAATCGAGGTCGCGGGCGAACAGCCCGCCGTAGGTGTGCTGAAAACTCCGCTCCCGCAGCAGGTCCGACAGGTTGGGGTGGCCGCTGGGCGGAATGCGGAGTTGGGTGTCGTGGTCGTAGAGCCAGCGGACCAACTGCTCCAGGGCGCTGCGGGCGTGAATGGCCGCCGTGCGCGGGTCGGTGCGGGCGTACATTTCGGCCCGGCGGGCGCTTTCGCCCGCGTCGGCCCATTCGTCGGCCAGGAAGGAAAAGTTGGTCATTGGCGGGGGAGAGGGGGGTTAATGTTCAATGTTCAATGTTCAATGTTCAATGTTCAATGTTCAATGTTCAAAGAAAAAAATAATTGAGC
>ERZ1066118.117-NODE-117-length-85645-cov-71.802348_pt1 | contig 85645 bp, 83 predicted proteins | sample MGYA00382765_ERZ1066118 | MGnify/ENA primary metagenome ERZ1066118 (study PRJEB33369, sample SAMEA5778348) | biofilm metagenome | biome: Industrial cooling water; feature: Water cooling tower basin; material: Biofilm | place: United Arab Emirates | collected...
TCTTGGTCAGCAGGTATTGCATTCCCAAATTTGTTTACTAAGGGTGCTTTAGCAGTCCTCGCCATCAATACAGTACTCGTATTCACCATCTATGGCATAGTCATCGCAAAGCGCATCTAACTCCTCAAGGAATTCGGTTGCGTCTTCAATTGTCAGGTCAAAGTTGAGAATATTAAGAACAAAACTTTCATCATCTTGTTCTTCGTACTCATAGTCAAAGTAGTATTCTTCGTCGCTTTCTACATAATTTAGACATAGATTTTCTAAATCGGTTGCAAAACCTTCTGGGTCGGAAGTTGTAACATAGAAGTCAAATAGCAACAAAGAACCTTCGTCAGCAAAAACTGACTCATCCTCTTCCCAAACCTCAGCACTAAAATCTAAATCGCTAACAGATTTTATAATCCACGAGTCGTGTCCGTTATACTCTTTGTGAATTACATAATCGTAGGGAATATAACAATACCCTTCATCTCCCCACTGTGAACCCCATGAGTTGCGTACTATAAACATCTTATCTTTATCGGAGTAGCCAACACACAGCATTGCGTGCCATCCGTGGGTTTTGCGTACATCATCAGATGATTTGGGCATTGGTACTCGCCCTTGATTTTTTGTAGCTTCATCAAAAGAATTAAATGTATTGAGAGCAAAGGCAATTGGATATCCTTCTGCTAAAGTATGGCGCCATAAGTCAAGGTCAGTTTCAACGAACTCAGCTTCCTCAATTGTAAAGTTAGCTGCATGTTCATAGGCTAAATCATCTGGTTCTTCTAAGATTAGTTCCTCCTCATTAGCCCAAAGTTCCTCTGAACACGCTCCATACTTGCACAAGGCATCGATTGCTAGTTCCATTTGTGTCCCTTTGTCCTCGTTTTCGCTTTCATGCAGCGACCGAGCGTTATAGTAAACAAACAAACGGCTTACATTAGCAGATTCTCCCAAAGCCCGTTTTGCAAGGTATTCATAGGCGCCTACAAAAGCATTAGCAACACAACTATTACCAACCTGCTCTTCTACATCGGTCATATATTTACGCAGGTCTACTTTGGGTGGTAACTGCTTACTCTGGAAACGTCCTATTTGATGAAACTTCGCACCCTCTGATTTTTTACCCGGAATATAGCCAGCAGTATATCTAAGAATCATGGTAACTATTATTACATTCAACTCACTTGTAATACTTGTATAACTTATTGGAATTGGATTGTAAAGATTACTACTTGAGAGAATGGGCGGTTGACTTTTTTTTACATGCCGATATAAAAATAATTATGGACAATAACAGTGTTATTCAAAAAATGGTGTTACTAATTACCGTGCAGCCCAAGACCTGCACCAACAAAATTTACGCAAGGGAATTCTGGACGATGCCAGTAATATCCTGATGCGCGAGGGGCCAAATGCTCTTTCGATGAGGCGAATTGCACAGCTTGTAGGTTGTTCGACTACTGTGCTGTATAACATGTTTGGTAACAAACAGGGATTAGTTGATGAACTGTATTTACGCGGTTTCGATATGTTGCGTCAATGTATTGAAGCAGTGTCTTATCCAGGTAATGCACGAGACTATATTTATGCTTTGTGTTATGCGTGTCGAAATTTTGCCCTTGCAAATCCAGCTTACTATTCTGTAATGTTTCTCAAAGTGATTCCAGAATATACACCTAGTGATGCAAATCGTTGGTTGGGTGAAGAGAGTTTTAAACTTTTAGTTCAAGCTGTTCAAGATTGTATGGCGCCAGATAATTCTATTGAAGATGAAGCTTGGGAGATTGCCCGCGCGATTTGGGCAACACTGCACGGTCATGTTTCGTTAGAGCTAGTAGGGTATTTTAACGTTCCTCAACCTCCACTACCAAGACTTGAGAAAGCTTTACAGGCATTAGTCGATGGACTTTTACTAATTTAAGGGGTAAATCAATGAGTCATATTGGAATATATACAAATATTCACCAATTTTAATTGCCCATACGAGTAAGTAACTTTTGAAATAAAGTTTCCTGTGCTAGGTAATCAGCATCAACGCATCCTAATAAACTTCCTGCTAGAATCTCTGAATTATAGGAAGTTCTTATCTCTTTTCTTAAATAGGGTCTAATGAACCAACATAGAAGCTCAATAAAATCATGACCGTGAATCTGATAGCGCATATCTTGGATCTTTTTTGTACGTAATTCTTTAAGTTTATTTACAAACAACAATTTTTCTGACATCTTGCTGTTTTTATTTAAATATTTTTGTATAAATGTTTCTGAATCAAATATAACTTGGTTTTTCTTAACTTGGCAGCATCCGCCAAAGTCTTCCAACCATCTCATATTTAATTGTAGTGCTTCGTTTGTAGCTCTAATTAAAAATATTTCTTCAAGGATTTGAGATAATGTACTAATAATCTTTTTTGCCTCTACTTCTGTTAAACGAAGCGAAAGACGTAAAAACTTGTCTAAAATAAATTCATTCAATAAGTATATTTCTAAACTAGTGTAATCGGTAAAAAGTAAATGTTGGCATATATAATCATTTTCAAACAACCAATCAAAATCTTTATCTGCAATGCATGTAAAATGAGGTAGTTCCGTAAATTGTTTCTGTATTTCTAAAGCAAGAGCAATGACTCGACTACGGTTACTGTCATTTAACCCAAGCTCAAATAGTTTTTGAGTAGGAATCTCAACGGTATCAATTTCATAAACTGCAAAGTTTTTCACTCCTCTCTGTTCTAAAAACCATTCCAATAAAATTTTGTCTGTTTTACCCTCTACATATATATCGCATAACTCTGGTTCGAGTTGATATCTCGTTACGAGTTCATGAAGGGTGCGTCTCTCGTTAATCATCATTTCAATTATTCACCCACTGATTGAAGCTTAATAACATGATTGTTATATTGAGACAATAATTCAATTGAGTGAGTCGCTAATATAAACTGTACTTGACTCCCTTTAGTAAGGTCTAGTAACGCGCGGATAAGCTGACGCTGCCATTTAATATTTAGCGATATTTCTGGCTCATCAATAATAAATATTGTTGCTTTATCGCGTGCGATGAGAGTATTACAAAAAAGTAGTAATAATTGCTTTTCCCCAGATGATAAAATTTCTGAAGACAATTCATTTCCTTTGTCTGTAAAAATTTTTATTCCTTCTCTAACATTTAACCTAATGGATTTATCAGTAAAAAATAAATCATTAATTGTATTTTCAAATATAGTTAAAATTTTGTATGTATCCTCAAGAGCATCGAAGCGAGCTTCTATACTATCAATATAAGGTTTTAAAATACTTGATATAATTGAATGATTAGCTTGAGAATGAGATTGCAATATATTAGCAATCTTTTTTGTACTTAAGGGCGCCATTAAACCAAAACGAGCAAAATCTTGGCTTCTGCTTTCATAATATTCAAGGTCTGATATTAAGGTTTTATATGATAAATTTGACAACTCATCTTGAACTATAGTATTTGATGATAAAATAATTCCACTAATAATTTCTTCATAAATAGTGTGAGCATTCTCTGCTCCTTGGTTAATACCCTTTAATGCTTGCTCACGCATCCATTCTTCTGTACGCTTGATAGATTTCTTGAGAGCAATTTCTCTATTAATATTATTATTTCTTTCCTCCAGAGCATGTAATAAACTTACTGTAAATACAGAATCTAATGTTGAGGTGTTGCCAGTATATTCTGCTTCTTCAAAAATGTCACTCTCTAACTTTCTATCATCTCCTAGAAAAAATAAATTTAATTTGAACTCTAATAAATGCTTGTATAAAGTTTTACTTAGTTTTTTTAGATTATCTTTATTATCCTCAACACTAATGTTTTCTGTAAAAATATTATTATTTTTTATAAGCTGAATTTCAAATGAGCCAGTTAATGTAGTATCTCCACGAGCAGCAGTAATGCTTGTACCGTCAGCAAGAACAACAGAGAATTTTCGGAAATGGGTATGAGCTAAAAAATTTAAATGGTCTTTAACACTATTCGGTGAAAGTAGATGGAACAATAGTTTAAGAATAGTTGTTTTTCCAGAACCATTATTTCCATAAAGAATAATTAAAGAAGAATCTACTAATTGATTATCTCTTTTTGATAAAGTGTATGTATATTTACCAAACAGTTTTTCTACCTCAATCCGAACAATAGATTTTGGAAGGCTACTTTCTTCAATACGATTAGTAGTAACTTGCATAAAATTTTGAGTGCCATTTTGATTTCATCTTAGCAAGCCACCGCTCGTCTAGAGGCATTACAGGCAAAAAAATCGTAACTAGAGTACTTCCAGGAGCATTGGAACCAGCAACCTATATTTTAGCACAAAACCCATCCCTATCCCAGACGCAACCAAGCAGGGAACTGTTAATATTTATTTATATAGCGCAATATTACTATATATTAAAATAATTTTAAGCACTTTTCAATCCTAAGAGTCAGTATAGGTTGCCGTGTCGGCGCCTGTTTATAATAGATAATCATCAACTTTCTTAGCGTCTGTGTTCAGTTTTAGAAGAAAGCACTCTTTTCAAGCGGTTGATATACTGCTTTCTGGACAAGCAGCCTTAGAATGGTAGCAGAACATAATTACTAACAAGTCTGGCTTTGTAGAAAAATAGCAATTGTGCCTCAAATCCAAAAATTCTAAGTAGTTATAATGATGACCTTGTAAAAAAATATAAATTATACTGCAGACATTCTCTCATACACTGGGGTTATGACTGTGCTGGAGTTAAAAGTAATGTTCATTCTGCTAGTAATTTAGAGGTGGCTAATAATATGGCGGGGGCAAATGAATTGGCTCAAAATGTGGATAGTATTGACCAGGAATTAGATGATTTAATATCTCAGGTTGCTGTTTCGAGAGCAAGTTAATAGATTTCGCGTTCCACCACTATTACATTTTACGGATAATTTCAAAAAAAATTTTTTCTTGGTATTGAACATTAGCTCGCTTGTTAGGGGTTTAGAATAAAACGTCAGAGCATAAATACTTAAGATGTCTGATTTAAAAGCTGATTACAACCCGTAATCGGCTTTTCTGTTCTATTATTTAAAAGTACGTGACAAATTTTACCAGTGGGTGAGGGTTGCGATCAGGCACCTTGCAAAGTCAAACGGATACGCTACTGTAGATGTTTAATGTGTATACACTATGGTATAATATAATTTAAATCATTATAATTAATCTTAGCATGGTGTTACATCAACTCAGATTTAGGGAACAATAACAAAGAAGACTTCTGTTCTCTATAATTTTATATGCAAGATAATCAAAAATCAAATTTAATGCAAGCAATTATTAAAAAAAAGCTAATATTTCCCGGTGGATTGCTTCTATTCCCATTAGTAACAGTTGGAATAGTTGCTGCTTCATTGCTGCTACGTACCGAACCAAGTTGTGGCTGCAAATCATTTGCTCTGATGTATATTGGAGCCATAAATAGAATGCAGCAAACGTCATATGTTGAAAATGGTTCCTTCATGGATTCATTAAAGAAGGTAGAACAAGAAATAGAAATTAATAGCCTAGTTAATAATCAGTTTTATCAATTTTCTCTCTCCGCCACAAAAAATGCAGTTTACCATTATGCTATTTTAAAGGAAACAAATCAAAATAAACGGGATAAAAGCAGCTTTGTTGGAGCAGTGTTTGCTATTCCTCATAAAAAACAAGACTCTCACACAAAAAAAGATGGCGAATTAACAACAGTTAGTATTATTTGTCAGATTAATAAGTCTGGTCAAAATTTACCTTTAGAACCAATTATTCAAAATAATGTTCCTGTTTGTGCTTCTGGAACATCACCGCTATGAAAAATATATTATTGTCATTACATATAGCGCTTATTATTCAAATTAAATACATAATGACGGGCAGTGATGCCCGTTTTACAAGAGTTTTGCTAATTTAATTTATACCTTTTATAGTACTCCTCGAACAACGCAAACGCTCTTTTTTTTGTAGAGTTGATGTATTTTATCACGAGATTTGCAGGCGCCATGAAACAACTGGCTAATAAATTGAGCAACGGGAGCAAGTGAAATAATGGAAGGAAGGTTAAAAGTTAAAAATAGTTAAATTTTAATCGTAAGCTTTAAATCCAAAACAGGTGCCTGGGAATACTATATATAGTTATTGAGGATGGGAAGTTGTCAGAACGCGCGTATTGGCTAGCTTGGTCGCAATTATCTGGTGTTGGCCCGGTATTATTACAACGGTTGTATCAGCACTTTGGTTCTTTACAAGCTGCATGGGAAGTAAAGTTAAGTGAATTAGGCGCCGTAGAAGGTTTTGGTTTCAACACGATACAAAAAGTCGGCAAAGAGCGAGCTAATTTCAATAAAACTATTCATCTAGAAGAGTTTCTTGCACAACACCTTGAAGAAAATCCTTATTTCTGGACACCTGTTGATGATGAGTACCCGCGTTTACTCATGGAAACTGCGAGTCCTCCACCTATTTTGTACTATCGCGGCGTCGTTGAATTAGAAGAAAACTTGGGGCAAAAAGGACTTATTGGAATTGTGGGGACACGACAACCGAGTGAGTATGGTATTCGCTGGACTAGGCAAATTAGTACTGCGCTTGCAAAAAATGGGTTTACAGTTGTTTCGGGAATGGCAGAGGGAATTGATAGTGAAAGTCATATTGCTGCATTGAAAGCAGACGGACGCACTATTGCTGTTCTGGGTACAGGTGTTGATGTTGTCTACCCTGCCAAAAATCAAAAACTTTACCAGCAAATATTAAAGCAAGGAATGGTTGTCAGCGAATTTAAAAGCAAAACTCCACCCGACCGCACACATTTTCCTCGTCGCAACCGCATTATTGCTGGTTTGTGTCGCGCGGTTTTGGTACTTGAGGCGCCTATTAAATCTGGCGCCTTAATTACAGCTGACTACGCGAACGAGTTTGGACGTGATGTATATGCACTGCCGGGTAGAGTAGATGATTATAATTCTCAAGGTTGTTTAAAGCTGATAACACAAGGCGCGACACCAATTCCGAGCGAACTCGATGAGTTAATTAAAATGCTAGGAGCCATACCACAGTTTGATTCAATACCAGCAACTGTAAAAACAGCTTTACCTGAGTTAGAACCTGAACTTCAAAAGGTTATTGAAACAGTTTCGATGGACTCTACTGCTTTTGATGTGATTATTCAACAAACAGGTATGGCGCCGGGTTTAGTTTCTAGTGCGCTATTACAACTTGAGTTAATGGGCTTAATTGCACAGTTACCAGGGATGCGCTATCAACGTTGTTAATTTACATATCTAAATCTTCGTTTTCTTCAATAGTAGGTTCTAGAGTCATACTGGGGATACTACCCATTGGTGTATCTATCAGTAGAGAAGTCCTTTCTTCTTCGATGTTTTCTTTTTCTATCCATAAGAAAGCGAGAGCAAATACTGGAAAAGGAAGGATGTAAAAAACTAAGGGTATCATTATCCAAGGCAACCATGCTGCTGCATATTGACCTGTTAATTGTGTCATGTCTGTTGTCATTTTGTAATTCTCCTAATTGATATTGACTGCACCACGTAAAATTGCGTCTAAGTCAGCAAAGTTTTCTAGGAGTAAATACGCAAATATGGCACCTCCCATTGAACCAAGAAATACTCCTGCGTTCAGTTGATTCCATTCTTCGCGCTTTCTTAATGGTCGTAAGAAGTCTCTGCTGTAGGAACTATAGGCGCCTCTGGGGTTGCCTTGAAATGTCGTAAGGGCAAAGATAGATATTCCTAGACAGGCTGATGCTGTGATAAAAATTGCGGTAATTAGTCCGCTTAAGTTGGCGCCGTGAGCGGTTTCTCGCAGTGGACCAACTACTACTTCTGGTCCAACAAGGAAGTATCCGTGTGCCATACCTATTTCTAGTCCTCGCATAAAAGGAGTTAATCCTTGACGGTATGCAGGTAGGTTGTTTATAAAGGCTCTGGCTAGGGGTGAGTCGGTGATGGGTGTGGAAAGATTGGCGACGAATGGGTCGCCTCTAAAGGGTTTGATGATGTCATTATCTAGGTTTGTCATAGTGCTACATCAGATTTAATTTATGCAGATTTTTAGATTCTTTGCTTTGTTGAGAATGAGATTAAAGATTTTGAGCAAATCAAAGAATAGCATTTATAGTTTTTCACAATTTTTAGTCTGTTTTATATTTTTATTAAAACAATTTTATCGCTATTTATAAATATATTGTTACAAAAGTTAAATTTAAATTAAATTCCCCCAACCCCCCTTAATAAGGGGGGCTATAAACTCGCTTTTTATTTAGTAAAAAGAACTATAAATCCCCTCTTTCTTGTTCCCCCCTTATTAAGGGGGGCTAGGGGGGATTAAAAAGCTATTGAATACATAAGAAAATCCCCTAACAATTGGCTAAAGGTTAGGAGAAGAGGTCGAATGATTAATTTTTCTAATGAAGCGGTGGGTAAATAATTTATTTAAGTTGGTATATTTATTAATAATGTTTCCATGATTAAAAAGCAATGGTAAATGTTACAAAAAAGTTTTATATTTGGAACGGGCAAGGATGCCCATTCCACAAGATACTCATTCCACAAGATACTTATTCCACAAGATACTTATTCCACAAGATACTTATTCCACAAGATGGCTAATTATCCAAATTTGCCTGCGGTGGAGGCAATTAAGAATGCTCCATATGTGGCGATGTATCCAACGGTAAAGTGAGTTAAACCAACTAAGCGCGCTTGCACTATTGATAATGCTACGGGTTTATCTCTCCAATATCCGAAAGATAAGGGTGTTTGTTCATGTGCCCAAGCTAGGGTTTCAATTAATTCTTGCCAGTATCCTCGCCAAGTTATTAAGAACATGAAGCTAACTGCCCAAGCTAAGTGTCCAAATAAGAACATCCAAGCCCATATTGCTAAGTTACTTGTTCCGTATGGATTGTAACCGTTAATTAATTGTGCGGAGTTTGCCCAAAGATAATCGCGGAACCATCCCATTAGATAAGTTGAGTTTTCATTAAACTGAGCTACGTTTCCTTGCCAGATACATAAATGTTTCCAGTGCCAGTAGAATGTAATCCATCCTAATGTGTTAAGCATCCAGAACATTGCTAAGTAAAATGAATCCCAAGCAGAGATATCACATGTACCACCTCGACCTGGCCCATCACATGGGAATGCATAGCCAAAGTCTTTTTTATCTGGCATTAGTTTGGAACCACGCGCGTCTAAGGCGCCTTTTACCAAAATTAAGGTTGTAACATGTAGACCAAGAGCAATTGCATGGTGAACATAAAAGTCACCGGGGCCAATTGTCAGGAATAATGAGTTTGTACCGTTGTTGACTGCTTCTAACCAACCAGGTAGCCATACGTTGGCATGATTTGGCCAAGCTGTAGAAGCTATACTATCGGAATTTGATAGTAATGTGTTAAATCCGTACAGCACCTTACCGTGAGCAGATTGGATAAACTGAGCAAACACTGGTTCTATGAGTATTTGCTTTTCTGAGGCGCCAAAAGCTACTTCTACGTCATTGTGAACGTATAGTCCGAAGGTGTGAAATCCTAAAAATAAGGATACCCAGCTTAGATGCGAAATAATCGCTTCTTTGTGCTTTAACATTCGTTCTAAGACATTGCCCTTATTTTGCTCTGGGTCATAATCTTTTATCCAGAATATTGCCGCGTGAGCAAAGGCGCCTACCATTAAAAAGCCTGCGATGTATTGGTGATGTGTATACAACGCTGCCATCGTAGTAAAATCTTTGGCAATGAATGCATAAGGTGGCATCGAATACATGTGTTGGGCAGTTAGAGAACTTGCTACACCTAAACTAGCTAGTGCTAAAGATAATTGGAAATGCAAGGAATTGTTTATTGTATCGTACAGTCCTTGGTGGGGTAGGTTAAATTGACCTTCTACTTTCGTACTAAAGAATGTTTTGGCGTTAAGCATTTCTTTAATGCTATGACCGATACTCCAATTAGTACGATACATATGACCAGCAACAATCAAGATAACTGCTATTGCCAGATGGTGATGTGCCATATCCGTCAACCACAGTGACTGTGTTTGAGGATGAAAACCACCCAAAAACGTCAGTATTGCCGTACCTGCACCTTGCGATGTTCCAAATACATGGTTTGCAGTATCAGAATTTTGAGCATAAGCTGCCCAATTACCTGTAAAAAATGGTATCAATCCTTTGGGATGCGGTGCCACTGCTAGGAAATTATTCCAACCTACATGAACTCCCCGTGATTCGGGAATAGCAACATGTATTAAATGTCCTGCCCAAGCTAAAGAACTAACACCAAATAAACCTGCTAGGTGATGGTTTAGACGCGATTCACTGTTCTTAAACCAGGCTAGAGTTGGTCTAAATCTTGGCTTTAAATGCAACCAGCCAGCAAATAAGAACACTGATGCAAGTAGTATTAAGAACAAGGCGCCTGTGTACAAATCATTATTCGTTCGTATCCCGATGGTGTACCACCAATGATAAACACCAGAATAACAAATATCTACAGGGTTGCCGGCGCCTGCTCGTGTAAAAGCTTGAATTGCTGGAGGTCCAAATTGAGCATCCCAAATTGCATGTGCGATGGGACGAATATGTACTGGGTCTGTAATCCACAATTCATAATTACCTTGCCAAGCTACATGAAACAAGATACCCGATGCCCATAGAAAGATAATTGCTATGTGACCGAAGTGAGAAGCAAAAATCTTTTGATAAAGATTTTCTTCGGTCATGCCATCATGACTTTCAAAATCGTGAGCAGTCGCAATTGTATACCAAACACGCCGGGTTGTTGGGTCTTGCGCTAAATCTTGGCTAAATTTGGGAAATTTTGTAGCCATAATTTTTTATTTTTCATTTGATTTTGGGAATGTTTGTTGTAAGCTCGTTGTAAGCACTTCAGTGCTTGCATATAAAGCACTAAAGTGCTTATTACGATTTGCACTCATCCAATAGCAGACATCCGTGCGAGGAAGAAGGCCCAAGTCGTAACGATTCCTCCTAGTAAATAATGTGCTACTCCAACTGCGCGTCCTTGAATAATGCTCAACGCACGTGGTTGTATAGCTGGAGTTATTTTCAACTTGTTATGTGCCCACACAATAGATTCAATCAATTCTTGCCAGTAGCCACGACCACTAAATAAGAACATCAAACTGAAACCAAACACAAAGTGTCCTGCAAGAAACATTAGCCCATAACCTGAAAGCGCTGAATTGTAAGATGTAATTACTTGTGCTGACTGTGCCCACAAGAAGTCTCGCAACCAGCCGTTATTTGTTATTGACGACATGGCAAAGTTTCCACCCGTGATGTGTGTTACTACCCCATCGGCGCCAACAGTTCCCCAAACATCAGATTGCATTTTCCAGAAGAAGTGGAAAATAACCATTGATAAGGAGTTGTACATCCAAAATAATCCTAGGAAAACATGGTCCCAAGCGGAAACTTGACATGTACCACCACGACCTGGACCATCGCAAGGGAAACGGAAACCTAAGTTCGCTTTATCTGGTATTAAACGAGAACTACGAGCAAACAGTACACCTTTGAGTAGTACTAGTACCGTAACGTGAATTGTAAAAGCATGGATGTGGTGAATTAAAAAATCTGCTGTTCCTAAAGTCATTGGCATCATTGCGACTTTACCACCGACTGCGACAATACCACCACCAAATACATAACTTACAGGTTCGTGTAAACCTGGAGCAGTGGCGCCTAGTCCAGTAGTATGTAAATTCCGCAAACCGCCAAATACACTACCCAGAGTTCCTGCAGGATGTAAACCAGGATTTCCAATTGCAGCAGTATGTATATGTTGTATCCACTGTGCGAAGATTGGCTGTAATTGAATTCCCGTATCCGAGAACATATCTTGAGGACGACCAAACGCGCGCATTGTGTCGTTATGGCAGTATATCGCAAAGCTATGGAAACCTAAGAACTGACACACCCAAGCAAGGTGGGAGATAATTGCATCTCTGTGTCGTAACACCCTGTCTAAATTGTTGTTGTCATTAATAGCTGGGTCATAGTCTCGCACCATATATATTGAAGCATGAGCGGCGCCACCAACTATTAGAAAACCTCCAATCCAGATATGATGTGTAAACAAAGATGTAGCCGTCGCATAATCAGTTGCTAAATAGGGATAAGGTGGCATTGCATACATATGATGGGCAATGATAATACTTAAAGAACCCAACATTGCTAAATTAATAGCTAGCTGCGCGTGCCAAGAAGTAGTAAGAACTTCATACAGTCCCTTATGTCCGGTGCCTGTAAATGGGCCTCTATGTGCCTCTAATACTTCTTTGATATTGCGACCGATGTTCCAATTTGTCCGATATAAATGACCTGCAAAGATAAATAATACAGCTATCGCTAAGTGGTGATGGGCAATATCAGTAAGCCACAATCCTCCTGTAACAGGATTTAAACCACCATTGAAGGTCAGAAAATCAGAAAAACGACCCCAATTCAAAGTAAAGAATGGCACTACCCCTTTCACAAATCCCCACTCAGTATGAGGATACAATTCGTGCATCAAGCTAGGGTTAAGAATAAATTCGTGAGGTAAAGGGACTTTTGATAAAGGCACTCCAGCATCAAGCACTTTATTCGTTGGTAATGCCACATGAATCAAGTGTCCTGTCCATCCCAAACTACCTAAACCAAGTAACCCTGCCAAATGGTGATTGAGCATTGACTCTACATTTTGGAACCATTCGAGCTTAGGCGCCCGTTTATGATAATGGAACCAACCAGCAAATAACATCAACACCGCCATCACTAAGGCGCCAATAGCAGTGCAATACAGTTGAAAGTTCATAGTAAAACCTTCACCGCGCCACATTTGAAATAGTCCAGAAGTAATTCTAATGCCGTGGAACCCATCTCCCATATCAGCATTCAAAATCTCCTGCCCAAAAATATTCCAAACAACTTGCGCGCTAGGCTTCACACCATTTGGATTTTGCATCCAAGACTCAAAATTAGAAAATCTGGCGCCGTGAAAATACATTCCGCTCAACCAGAGAAACACAACCGCCAAATGCCCAAAATGAGCAGCGAAGATTTTGCGAGAAACATCCTCCAAATCACTGGTATGAGTATCAAAATCATGAGCTAATGCATGTAAATTCCAAATCCACGTAGTGGTTTTAGGACCTCTTGCTAGAGTGCGGTCAAAATGTCCTGGTTGCGACCACTTCTCAAACGAAGTAGGAACCGGGTCATTATCAACGACCACCCTAGCCTTCGGCTCCCGCTCTGGAGTAATAGTCATCTACTTACCTCCTGTTAATAGTGCTGAGTAGAAAGTGCTGAGTGCTGAGTGCTGAGTAGGTAGTGCTGAGTAGGTAGTGCTGAGTAGAAAGTGCTGAGTGCTTAGTAGGGAGTGCTGAGTTAATAACTTAACAACTAGAATTTTTTACTCAGAACTCAGCACTCAGAACTCAGCACTTATTAAATTCAAAGGAAAATGATGAACCTTAGTATCACTCATCATTTCCAACCCCAAGTCTGTCCAGTTAACCAAATCTGCCCAGGTTGGAATTGTTGTAGAATCAACATCGCGTAAACTTTGAAAATTAATGCCATTAACTCCAAACCCCATAGATACAACACCCAAAGCTGCACTCCAAATACCCACAACCGGTACAACCGCAAGTAACAAGTGAGCTTGACGCTTGTTTGTAAAACTCAAACGGCGCCATACCAACTTACCTATAAACTCATGCGCTGCCATAAAGCTATAAGTTTGTTCTTTTTGACCATACTTATAACCGTTATTAATAGATTCAGATTCATTAGTGGCACGCCAAAAAGTAGAGGTAACTAAAGAACCGTGCAAAGTGCTTAAAAACGCACCTCCCAACACACCCGCTACCCCAATCATATGAAACGGGTTCATTAAGAAATTATGCTCGGCTTGTAGTTGGAACATAAAATGGAATGTTCCAGAAATTCCTAAAGGCATACCTTCAGAAAAACCACCTTGCCCAATTGGATAAACTAACAAAACCGCAGCAGCAGCAGAAACAGGCGCCGAAAAAGCCAAACTAATCCAGGGACGCATACCCAAACGATAGCTTAACTCCCACTCTCTATCTTGATAACAGTAAATACCAATCAAGAAATGCAACACAATCAACTGATAAGGACCACCATTATGCAGCCATTCATCGAGTGATGCGGCACCCCAAATAGGGTAAAAATGTAAACCAATCGCCGTTGAAGTGGGAACCACAGCAGCAGTAATTATATTGTTACCACTCAGCAAAGAACCAGATATCGGTTCACCCCACCCATATAAATCAACAGGAGGCGCCGCAATAAAAGCAACAATAAAAGCTACACTTGCCACAGCCAAAGTCGGGAACATCACCAAACCAAACCAGCCGACATACAACCGATTGTCAGTGCTTGTCACCCAACTACAAAACCTTTCCCACACCGACTGACGGTGTTTCTGTAAAACCTGAGTCGTATTTTCTTCTAAAACAGTATTATCATCACAATTTGTTTCAAACGTACCCTCATGTACCATTGAATTTATCACTCCTGGTTATTAGGGAACTTTTATATTTGGTGAAACCCGGTTTTTTTGACGAACCGGGTAACTTCAGGTGTATACAAAGCGCAACCGCTTGCAATATCAGCGTTACTGAAATTACTTTTGTCAGGTTGAAAGCGTGCTTGCCTCCATACTGCTTAAGATATGTGTTACAAGCAATCTGTAATTCCAGTCACATTTGCACAATATAAGAAAGTTATGAAGAACTAATGAAGAAATGGGTGCCGTTTAAAAAAATTTACAATTACATTCATAAATATTACTCTATAGCAATCACACATATGGTTCAAAAAGTGGCAAAGCGGAAATAATCGAATATAATTGGCATCGTTATAATTTACTTGCTTCGGGTATAAATCTTTGCCCGCAGTTATTATTTGCTTTTGTAATGACTGAATTTATATATAAACTCCGTTCTCTATCTCAGCTTCAACTAAATACCCTAGCCAACTATGCGCGCTAATTCAAAGCCAACCCGTGTAACCAACGGCAGTAGTTGGAAATTCCTCAAGCTCTCAGGAACTGAACTTGTGGTTGATATTACTGAATATGATATAACGCCTATCGAGCGTCTCTTGGGAATTCTGTTGGCAACAATCACGACCGATTAACGATGAGCTGCACTCCCCAAGTAATGCAAATTAATTTGACGAATCAATATTCTCTGTATAACTAAATACAAAATTATATCGGTTACTAATGTAAGAAAATTTAGTTATTGTTACAATTTTTTATATATAAATTAACTACACTCGTGTAAGGTAAAAATTACTGCCACAACATGAAAATTCTACCAAAAACGCGCATAGATTGAAATGGCTCAGTACAAACACGACCGCTTCTTCAAATTTTATATCCAGTCTTTATATAAAACCAAAGGAGAAACTCTGCAAAACATCCAAGTCCGTAACGATGAAGACCTCGAAATAGATTTGATGTTTATGGTCGAGCGAGAAAAGGTTGGATGGCAAGAGGAGAATTTAGGCTTATTCGATACGTTGATGCAAGAAAATCCGACTCTGATTATTGAACATTATAGCTCCTATTTAGAAGAGATAGATATTAATCAATCGATTACTCGCAAGAATCTGTATTGGTGGCAAAAGCAAAAAGAACTTATTGAGAACGCGAAAACTCAACTAAACTTAACAAGTCGAGAGCGTCTGCCTTCATATGTAAAAAAACAAATTGAAGATCAAAATCCATTTACGTGGATACTGACAGTTAATTGCAGTGAAAAAATATTGGCATCATGCTACGCTCAAGCAGCAATAGAATTAGGTACAGGTGTATATCGGCTTGCACCAATTTTGCGGATGGGAATTGTGATTATCGCGCAACTGGATGATATTCCAGAAACGATGTGGCTAAAAATGTTGGGAGATAAACATTCTGCAACTAGCGCTTTTGAGTTAATCAAACAGTTATCTCCAGACCGTAGAGAAAAAACTGATATAATAAGTGCATGTATCAAATACTGTGTTTATCTGAAAGGTATACCTACTGATAGCTTAACTCCAGAGGACGAAGATTTTATGAAAACGATGGCACAAATCGATGCTTGGTATGACGATGAAATTAACAAGGCTAGGTTAGAAGGCAAACTAGAAGGCAAACTAGAAGGTAAACTAGAAGGTAAACTAGAAGGTAAAATTGAATTGGCAAGTACTGTAATTCGGGCTAAGTTTGGCGCCGAGTCTCTCACGCCACAAATAGTTAGTCAACTCGAACAGTTAAACGAGCAGCAGCTTGACAATCTTATAGTACTCATGTTTAATTGGCAACAACCTCTTGAGATGTCCGAATGGCTCGCTAGGATTGAAAAAATCTAAACGCGAACATAGTTACATTGCTGACTGCCTGACAGATTTATGTGGAAGGCAGTGAAATCAAGGTCTGCACTCCAAGGAATAGATGCGAGAAAACCATATCCCGTAACTTATATCTTGACGAGTTTTTTATGTTGAGTTCACTTCTTTTACTTTATCATTTAATGATACCATATTTTTGACTACATAATACGGCTCTTGCGTATTTAACGTGCTAAATTAACATAAAGGGGGGTTGGGGGATTAAATTCTATCCCTTGTAGTATTGCAATTTGTTCTTGACATAACATTAGGTATTGTTGAATCAAGTTTTATGTACTCTTCGTAAAATTATTTCTGTAAGTTGGTCTGATAAAGTAAATGGGTCATAGGGTTTAGTAATTAATGCTGCTAAATTTAATTGACTAAACTGACGCTGTTCGGCAGGTTGTGCTTTAGCTGTTAAAAAAACTACGGGAATATGCTGAATTTCTGGATTGGATTGTATTTTTTTCAATGTTGTTAACCCATCCATATCTGGCATCATTACGTCTAAAAGAATTACATCTGGTTGTGAACTAGCTGCTAGCACTAAACCTTCTTTACCCGAACTAGCAGTAAAAACTTCCCAATCTCCAGTTATTTCTAAACATACTTGAGTTGTTTCTCGAATACCCTGCTCGTCATCTATTATTAATACACGTTTACTCATAGTTATGTTCCTCGTAATAAAGGTAATGTAAAATAAAATGTACTACCTACGTCTAATACACTTTCTGCCCAAATGGCGCCTCCATGTTGCTGTACAATACTTCGACATATAGCAAGTCCCAAACCCGTCCCTCCTTGGTTACGAGAATTTGATGCATCGACTTGCTGAAAACGGTCAAATATAGTTTCTAATTTATCTTCTGGAATTCCCCTCCCTTCATCTTTAACTTTAAATAATATATGAGGGGTCATCTGAATTTCCGCGCTTAACCAAACAGTACTACCAGCAGGTGAAAACTTAATCGCATTGCTAATTAAATTAGTAAGTGTTTGAACTATTCTATCTGGGTCTGCCCAAAGTTGAGCATGAAGCGGCGCCACACAAAGAGTAATTTCGGCTTTTTCTGCCATCGCGCGCATTTCATCAGCAGCTTGCGTCATTAAGTCAGCAGCATTACATATTTGAAAATGCATTGAAACTTTGCCGGAGTTGATGCGCTCTATATCAAGGATATCGTTGATAAGACGCACCAAACGGTTTGTATTTTCAAAGGCAATTTCTAACATTCTATGTTTCTTAACTGGTTGGCTATCAAGCGAATTATTTGATAGTAAACCTAAAGCGCTGCATATCGAAGTTAAAGGTGTTCGTAGTTCGTGACTAACTATAGAAACAAACTCATCCTTCATGCGCTCAATAATTTGCCGTTCGGTAATATCTTTGAAAATAACTACGGCGCCGATAATTTGACCTTGTTCTTCGATTGGTGTTGAAATATACTCAACAGGAAATTTTGTGCCATCTCGACGATAGTATATATCATCACAAATGTTTTGGACTTTGCCATATTCTAAAGTCGCACGAATTGGGTTTTCTGACCATTTATATGGTGTACCGTCAGGTTTAGTGTGTTTTATAACATACTCTAAAAAATGCTTATTTGGGGTAATTAGTTCTTCGACTTGATAACCCAACATTCTGGCGCCCGCAGAATTGATAAAAGTAAGTTTGGCGTTGGAATCTAACCCATAAATTCCCTCACCTGCTGAGTTTAAAATTAACTCGTTATATCTACTTAAACGTTCTACAGAAGCTTGTGCTTGTTGACGTTCTTTTACTTCATGTTTCAACTCAGTATTGGCTTGCTGTAACTCAGTGGTACGTTCAATTACTCGTGTTTCTAACTCCGCGTTTAATGCAGAAATTTTGCTTTCAAATTGCTTTCTTTGTTCAATATCTCTATGTAAATTATAATTAGCAATATGTATTTTTTGATATAATTGATATTGCTGAATTGCCATTGCAAAGTGGCTACCTAAAGAATTTGCTAAATCGATTTCTGGCGCCGTCCAAGCGTTGACTTGAGCTTTTTTTAACTCTTGCCATGCTTCAAACGATTTTACTGGACGTAAATGTCGCTCGTCCAGAGGGTCTCGGCGCCGTGCCCATAAAGTTTCTGTATCAATAGAGCGACGGAAAAAACTCAAATAACCCACAATTGAAGTACGGTACTCCAAGCGAACAATTAATAAGCTCCGAATTTCAGCTTTATTAAAATCATTCGCTAAATATTCTGGTAAAGCTGATACAAGCAAATCATTAATTACCCAAATATGATTCAGTTCAGGCTCAGTTGGTTGAGTAGTTAACCAATCGCAATAGTCTTCATTTAATATACTCCCAGACCCACAACTATATATTTGTGCTTCTTCGTTTGGTTTTTGTGGCGCAATATAAACTCTACCACCGCTAGCTTGTAAACCCGATACCGCTAACTCCAAAGCTTGTTGCAACTGCATTTCGGTCATTGAATGTAACAGTTTGGCAACACGGTTAATTGTAGCTTCTTGTTGTGCTAAAATTCGAGTCTGTTGAAGTAAGGTTGACTGTCCCACCGCAATAGATAATTGGTCTGCTACAAGTTGCAATACTTGTAATTCTCGTTCGGTAACATTTCGCGGTACGCTGTGATGAGAAACTAATAATCCCCACAACTGCTGACGGTGTAAAATTGGCACAACTACAGAAGAATTCACACCCATTGATATCAAATATTCGATATGGCAGGGGTCTACGTGACGAAACCAAATATCATTATTATCACTGTCAGGATATAAAAATCGACTTAACCCTATAGTTTGAGCAGCTACATCTACAATTGTACGCTGGCGAACTGTCTGAAACATTTCACGCGCTTCAACTGGAATATCCTCTGCGGGGAAATGTTGCCCTAATAGTGAGGGTAAACACTCGTTAACAGATTCAGCGATAACTTCACCGCTACCATCTGTATCAAATTTATATACCTTAACCCGGTCAGTTTCCAGAAAAACCCGCACTTCGTTAACCGTTACTGACAAAATGTCAGATAATTCTGCATATTGACGAACACGGTTCATTAACTTATGCAGCAATACTTCAAGTGAGTCTACAGGGTTTATTGACTCTATAGACGAATTTTCTTGGTTATTAAAAGTATCATTTGACACTATCTTCCTCCTCTACAAAATTCAAAACTGCTTTGTCAAACTCTTCAAAGACTGGTTTATTGAGTTCTTGTTGGAGAAGTTCTACTAAGTGGCAGAGGTTAATTACTGTACTTTGGTCTTTTTGCATCCCTAACTTAAACATCTGCTCTATCTGCTTGGCAAGACGTGAACCCTCTGCTAAACCAAATACACCTAATATTCCTGCTAACTTATGTGCTGTAACTTGAGCTTGCTGTTTTTGTTCTTCTGCCAATTCATTTAAAGTTAGTGCTGTAGCTGTTTGTTGTAAAACGGCTAAACGTTCGTTTGTTTTAGATTGTAAGTTTTGCCATAATTCGGTTAATGCAGTTTTCATTTGTTGTTTTTGGCTCTTTTTTTTCTGCTGCACTTTCAAAGATTGCTTTTTGTTGTCGAAACCAGTTTCTCTTAAACGATAGCCGATGCCATATACTGTTTCTATACAATCATTTGGGGCGCCTGCTTGAATGATTTTTTGCCGCAAACCTTTGATATGCGCTGTTACTGTATCTTCGGAAGGCGCCTGTTCGATAGACCAAAGGTGGTCAAGAATATCACTTCGGCTAAAAACCTGGTTATTATTACGCAGGAAAAGTTCTAGTAAACGGTACTCTTTAGGAGTTAAGGTGAGCAAATTATCGTTGTAGGTAACTTCGCAGCTATCTGGATACAAACACAAGTTTTCCCATCGTAGTACTGTTTGAATGGGTAAATTTCGGCGCCGTAGCAAAACACGAATACGCGCTAGTAGCTCAGAAAACTCAAATGGCTTAACCACATAATCATCTGCTCCTGCTTCTAATCCCTCTACTTTATCTGTATTTGAATTTTTCGCCGTCAGTAGTAAAATAGGCGTTTGGTAGTTTTTAGAGCGCAACCTCTGACAAATCTTGAGTCCATCTAGCTTTGGTAGCATGACATCAAGCAGTATCAAATCATACGAAAAAGTTTCTATTAACTCCCAACCGGAGTTACCGTCGCTAGCCAAGTCAACTGTGTAATGCTGGTTGCCAAGGACACTTAAAAGTGTTTTAGCTATGCACTCGTCATCTTCAACTATTAAAATCCGCATTGAATTAAACCTCTGTGTACTTCAACGCTGTTGGTTTGACAGAATTAATCTCTAATTTTATACAAATACTATGGTTGACTTATTTTTGTCAAAAATGACCTCGCACAGAATTTTATTAAAAGAGTATTATCGTCAAATTCAGGAATTAATAGTCACTCCAGTTTAATATACTTAATGTTTCGTATTGTTTCTTAATTAATTTTTCAAGTATCTACTTGCATTGGATATGAAGTTTTCTTTACCATCAAGACTAATCTATGGTTTAAATAAAGAAACCCGGTTTCTGGGATTTTAAATTTTTGCAAATAAAAAATATTAAGTATTGTAAAGAAAAACTCATACTTCATGAGTTCTTCATTTTTATTGGTTATGTTTTGACAAAGCGCTCGATTGGTCTGCTGTATTTTGCATCGATTGTAATCTCCTTCCCCATTACTTTAGGCTTCATAAATCTGTTGTAATGGGGGATTTCTAAACTCAGTATTTTATATATTTGTTTGATTTTTTTTCAAACATTCATTATGACAATAATCTCTCAACGACAAAGAAGTCGCTTTCCAACGTGGGAGAGGTTCTGCAATTGGGTAACTAGTACCGAAAATCGGCTGTACATTGGCTGGTTTGGTGTATTAATGATTCCTTTGCTAGCTGTTTCTACCTGCGTGTTTGTAACAGCTTTCATTGCGGCGCCTCCAGTAGATATTGATGGAATTCGCGAACCTGTATCTGGTTCATTACTTTATGGCAATAATCTCATAACTGCCGCAGTCGTTCCCAGTTCTAATGCAATTGGTTTACACTTCTACCCTATATGGGAAGCAGCTTCTATAGATGAATGGCTGTACAACGGTGGACCATATCAAATGATTGCTTTTCACTATGTACCCGCGCTTTGTTGCTATATGGGACGTGAGTGGGAATTATCATATCGTTTAGGAATGCGTCCTTGGATAGCTGTTGCTTATAGCGCACCACTTGCAGCAACTACTTCTGTATTCTTAATATATCCAATTGGACAAGGCAGCTTCTCAGATGGTTTACCAATGGGTATCAGTGGCACTTTTAACTTTATGTTTGTGTTTCAGGCAGAACATAATATTCTGATGAATCCTTTTCATATGTTAGGAGTTGCTGGGGTATTCGGTGGTTCGCTGTTCTGTGCAATGCATGGTTCACTCGTAACAAGCAGCTTAGTACGAGAAACAACAGAAAACGAATCACAAAACAACGGTTATAAATTTGGTCAAGGAGAGGAAACCTATAACATCGTAGCCGCACATGGTTACTTTGGGCGCCTGATTTGGCAGTATGCTTCTTTTACCAACTCTCGCTCATTGCACTTTTTCCTTGCAGCTTGGCCCGTAATTTGTATTTGGGCTACTGCAATAGGTATTAGCACAATGGCATTTAACCTCAACGGCTTTAACTTTAACAACTCCATCCTAGATGCTCAAGGTCGAGTACTGCCATCTTGGGCAGATGTCTTAAACCGAGCAAACATCGGTTTTGAAGTCATGCACGAACGCAATGCTCATAACTTCCCCCTAGACCTCGCTTGTGGTGAACCTATACCAGTTGCACAACAGGCGCCTGCATTAGCCAGCTAAGAAACCCGGTTTCTTCTACACTGAACACTACTATTTTCGACATCACTCAAAGAAACCGGGTTTCTCTGGCTTATTACAATCTTCCATCACTCAAAAGCCTAGATTGCCTGATGTGGAGTTTATCTTCACATCGAGCATTTCCTTCATCACAACACAAAATTAATAAATTAGGAGACAAAAATGAGTGTAGTAACAGAATTAATCCTCAACGCAGACAGCGAGTCACGCTACCCCGCTCCCAAAGAAATCAGAATCTTCCAAGACTTCTTAAAATCAGGAGACCAGCGCATCCGCATCGCCAAAATACTCGCAGACAACGAACAGCAAATAGTCCAAAACGGTAGCAGAAGATTCTGGGAAAAATGCCCCAACACCCCAAGCAACAGCGGAAACGAAAGAAAAACAGCTTCGTGTCAGCGTGACCAAGGATGGTATGTACGCTTAGTCGCCTATTCCATCCTAGCAGGAAGCGAAAAACCCTTAGAAGAAATAGGAACAGTCGGTATAAAAGAAATGTACAACAACCTAGAAATTCCCCTTAGAAACTTAGTAGAAGCTATGCGCTGCGTCAAAGAAGAAGCTTTATCGTTAATGAGTGATGAAGACGCCGCCGAAGTTGCAGGTTACTTTGACTACATCCTACAAGCTCTTTCATAAACATTACAAACTACAATCTGGAGGATAAACCAATGCAAGATGCAATCACCCTTTTAATAAATAACTCTGATGTTCAAGGAAAATATTTAGATAACAACTCACTAAAAAGACTAGAAGCATACTTCCACAGTGGTGATATGCGCGCGCGTGCTGCCACAGCAGTTAGTGCCAACGCCAAAAACATAGTAACTCAAACCGTCGCAAAATCATTACTATATACAGACATCACCGCTCCAGGTGGCAACATGTATACCTGCCGTCGTTACGCAGCTTGCGTTCGTGACTTAGATTATTTTTTACGCTACGCAACCTATGCAATGCTCGCAGGTGACACATCTATATTAGATGAACGCATTTTAAATGGGTTAAGAGAAACATATAACTCGCTAGGTGTACCCATTGGTGGAACCATCCGAGCAGTACAAGCAATGAAAGAAGTAGTTACCAGCATGGTTGGCGCCGAAGCAGGTAAAGAAATGGGTGTTTATTTCGACTACATTGCCACTAGCTTAAGTTAAATGGAATGGCATTGTTTTGTGGAATGGGCATCCTTGCCCGTTCCAAATATTAGAGGCGGGCAAGGATGCCCGCTCCACAAGAGTTAAGAGAAAATTTTTCATTACCCAATATCAAAATGAGTATCATTACAAAATCAATAACAAACGCAGACCGAGAAGCACGCTATTTAAATTTAGGAGAATTAACCGCTATCCAAGAATTTTATGATAGTGGACTTTCAAGACTAAAACTTGCCGACATTCTCACCCATAACGAAAGCAAAATTATCGAAAAAGCAAGCTTAAAATTTTGGGAACGTTGTCCTAATACTCCTAGCAATAGCGGTAGTCGAGTTCGCCGCACATCCTGTTTGCGAGACTTAAGTTGGTATATGCGCTTAGTCACATATTCAATAGTCCAAGGAGATATTGACCCTCTAACAGATATTGGTGTTAAAGGCGTTAAAGAAATGTACAACTCATTAGAAATACCTTTGCCTAATATCGTTGAAGCCGTCCGTTGTGTTAAAGAAGTCACTTTAGAAATGTTGACTTTACCTGATGCCGTTGAAGTGGCGCCTTACTTTGATTATTTAATTCAAAGCATGAAACCATAATAAGTAAAAAGTGCTGAGTGCTGAGTGCTGAGTACTCAACACTTATTTACTCAGCACTCAGAACTTTCTACTCAGAACTATTAGAAAAAAATTGTAACATGAGTGTAAAAGCAAGTGGCGGTAGCCCAGTAATTCAACCACAAAGATATCAAACTGTACCTTTAACAGTAATTTCGCCAGCAGAGCAACAAGACCGTTATTTAAAACGTAGTGAGTTGCAACAATTAAGCGCATTTTTTAGTTCTGCTGATAAACGCTTAGAGATAGTTCAAACTTTAACTAGTAAAGCTGACGAAATAGTCAGTGCAGGCGCCAACCGCATTTTTGTTGGTGGTGTACCAATGGACTATTTAGAAAAACCTCAAGAAAAAGTTGGATTACCAGGTTCAGGTTATTATATAGGTGAAGATTACCTAACGGCAGCTAGAAGAAATGGTGTTTTAGCAGTAAAAGACCGTTTAAATTTAATCCAGGCGCCTCCTGAACGGTTAAAACTATTTGCTCCTGTACAAGGTTGGTGGGTACGTGCGAAAACAGTTTTAACAGATAGAGAACTACTTCCTGGAGGCTTTCGCTTTATCAATATTTCTCGCTATGGACCAATTAGAATGAAAAGGTCAATGCGTGATTTAGCGTGGTTTCTACGGTATATTACTTATGCAATTGTTGCCGATGATGCAAGCATTTTATCGGTAAATGCCAGAGGTTTACGCGGAGTAATACCAGAGGATGTCACAGAAGCTACTGTTGTTGCACTCAAAGAAATGCGGCGCCAGTCTATTGCTTACTTCCCACAAGACACAGAAGCTGCATCTATAGTTCAAAATTATTTTGATATTCTAATCACCGAATATCTTGCAGAAAAACCAGCTTTTCAATATAGAATAGGAGTCTCTTCTGAACAACAAGGTTTAGTGCTACCAGAAAGTTATGCGTCTTCAGCACAACATAAACCCAAGTTTGTCATGAAATCACTTTTACCTGATACTGAAAAGCAAACAGCAATCAAAGCAGCTTATCGACAAGTATTTGAGAGAGATGTAACAGCTACATACGGTTTTCCTGTAACTGAATTAGAATCTCAGATAAAATCTGGACAAATTTCGATGAAAGAATTTGTTCGTCGATTAGGACATTCGCGACTTTATCGCCGATTATTCTATGAACCATTTAATATTAGCCGTGTAATTGAACTAGCAATGCGACATTTTTTAGGACGGGGTTTAAGTTCGCTCCCTGAGTTTCAAGAATACTTTGATATTATTACTCAGGGTGGTTTATGCAAGTTAGTAGATGCTTTAGTAGATTCTTCAGAATATGGTGACTATTTTGGTGAAGAGACAGTACCGTATCTGCGCGGTTTAGGACAAGAAGCTCAAGAGTGTCGCAACTGGGCGCCACAAATAAACCTCTTCTCAATAAGCGCATCTGCAAGAAAAGTCCCAGAATTCTTAACGTTATTTGGCAAATATCAACAACCTTTGCCAAACCATCATCCATATGGTGCTGGTAATGACCCACTCGAAATACAATTCGGCGCCATATTCCCGCAAGAGAAAGGAAAATTTCAACCCGAACCAGCTTTTTTCAATAAAGACACTCGTCGCATTTTAATTAGCTGTAATCACTTGGGTAAAGTACCTGGCGCCAATGAAACCCTGCTAAAGCTAGAATCAAGAAATCACAGTAATCGTAATCATAGTAAAAAATCACCCCAGGCGCCAAATGTAAGCTTGGTAGCAAATCATTCAACCTTATCAATAATTAACGCAGCTTACAAACAAGTATTTGGACGCGAATTGTTAGAAAGCCAGCGTTTAACAGCACAAGAAACCAAATTACAAAATGGTGACATTACACTGCGTGAATTTGTTCGTCAACTAGCTAAATCAAATTGTTTTCGTAAGCTATATTGGGAACCCCTTTATGTAACCAAAGCAATAGAATACATTCATCGACGTTTGTTAGGTCGTCCTACATATGGGCGCCAAGAAATGAATCATTACTATAACATTTGTGCCACCAAAGGATTTTATGCACTGATAGATGAACTAATCGACAGTGCAGAATATACAGAAGTATTTGGTGAAAATACTGTACCATATGAGCGCTATGTTACGCCCAGAGGTTACGAAATGCGATTGCCAAAAGCAAACGCGCGTAGCTTATCAAAAGAATTACGAGTAACAAACGTATCTGAACCAGACGCATTCGTTCCAAATCACCATAACTCAAAATCAACTCCTGAGCAAATTTGTGAGTTTGAATCAAATAATTCAAAGCCAGAACAAATAAGAAACACAGAAGTAATGATGCAACCAGAACAACCACTAAATGACTTTGTTAACACATAAAATGTCATGCTGAACAAAGTGGAGCATCTAATAAACTTAGTCTAAAATGTCATGCTGAACGCAGTGAAGCATATCTAATAAACCTGAGTATTTACAGATTCTTCGCTACGCTCAGAATGACACTTTCTACTCAGCACTCAGCACTCAGCACTCAGCACTTTTTACTTATGAGCATAGTCAAACAAGTAATAGCTAATGCAGACGAAGAGAAGCGTTATCCTAGTCCGTCAGAAATTAGGATGATTCAAAATTTTTGTCACACAGGAGAAGAGAGAATTCGTATTGCCAACACTTTGGTATCTAACCAAAGAAGGTTAGTAGATGCAGCTAGTGAAAAATTTTGGAAGCAGTGTCCAAATACACCTAGTAATACAGGCAATATGCGAAAAACTTCTTCATGTCAACGCGACCAAGGTTGGTATATACGTTTAGTTGCTTACTGTATTTTGGCAGGTAACGAACAACCATTAGCAGAAATAGGAACTATTGGCATGAAGGAAATGTACCAATCTTTGGGTATTCCTTTAGCCAACTGGGTTGAAGCATTACGTTGTATTAAAGCAGAAGCGCAAGAACTTTTAGGAGAAGATGCTGCTTACGCGAACCCTTACTTTGACCACATCATTCAAACCCTTGCTTATCCTGGCACACCTTATTTTATGAATAACGGGCGCCTCGATTGGTAATAACGGAGGAAAAACAATATGACTATAGCTATTACACCACAACGAAATCAGCAATGGTTTTACGTTCTCGATGACTGGTTAAAACGTGACCGCTTTGTTTTTCTTGGCTGGTCAGGTATTTTACTATTTCCTTGCGCTTTTTTATCAATTGGCGCCTGGTTTACAGGTACTACTTTTGTCAGTTCTTGGTACAGTCACGGAGTTGTCAGTTCATATTTAGAAGGTTGTAATTTTCTGACTGCTGCTGTTTCCACTCCCGCAGATAGTATGGGTCATTCCTTACTATTCTTATGGGGTCCAGAAGCACAAGGAGATTTTACCCGTTGGTGTCAAATTGGCGGTTTATGGAATTTTACTGCTTTTCATGGAACCTTTGCATTAGTGGGTTTCATGTTGCGACAATTAGAAATCGCACGAACAGTTGGCATTCGTCCTTACAATGCAATTGCATTTTCTGCACCCATAGCTGTTTTTGTCTCAGTATTCTTAATTTACCCCTTGGGTCAATCTAGTTGGTTTTTTGCTCCGAGTTTTGGAGTCGCTGCAATTTTCCGTTTCTTATTATTCTTCCAAGCATTTCATAATTACACTCTCAACCCCTTCCATATGATGGGAGTCGCAGGTGTATTAGGAGGCGCCTTATTATGTGCAATACATGGCGCCACCGTTGAAAATACATTATTCAGAGACGGCAGAAGTTTCAACACCTTTGGAGCATTTAACCCAGCTCAAGCAGAAGAAACATATTCTTTCGTCACAGCGAACCGTTACTGGTCACAAATTTTTGGTATTGCCTTCTCTAACAAACGCTGGTTACATTTCTTCATGTTATTTGTACCCGTCACAGGATTATGGATGAGTGCAATAGGTATGGTTGGTTTAGCATTTAATTTACGTGCATACGACTTTATCAGTCAAGAACTTCGCGCCGCAGAAGACCCAGAATTTGAAACATTCTATACCAAAAATATCTTACTCAACGAAGGCGCCAGAGCATGGATGGCAGCGCAAGACCAGCCCCATGAACACTTCCAATTCCCAGAAGAAGTACTCCCCAGAGGAAACGCATTGTAATGCAGTACTTCAGTACTGCAACAAAAATAAAGGAAAAACAATAATGGAAACACCCTTAGAGCGTTCAGTAACAACACCTCCAAAACCAGCAGAAGGAAGAGACGAAGCATCAACAGGTTATGCATGGTGGGCAGGAAACGCGCGTTTTATAAATAAATCTGGTCGGTTTCTAGGCGCCCACGTTGCCCATGCAGGAATAATAGCCTTTTGGGCAGGAGCAATGCTGCTATTTGAAGTAGCTCATTATATACCAGAAAAGCCAATGTATGAACAAGGCTTAATACTCATGCCTCATATCGCCACCCTTGGTATTGGCGTAGGAGCAGGTGGTACAGTTGTTGATACATTTCCATTTTTTGCCATAGCAGTAATGCACCTAATAGGGTCAGCAGTTTTAGGATTTGGTGGTTTATATCACTCACTCAAAGGGCCAGACAAACTAGCAGGTTTTTATGATTTTGACTGGCGAGATAAAGACAAAGTAACCTCTATTTTAGGGTTTCACCTTATTGTCTTGGGTATAGCAGCATATTTACTCGTAGGTAAAGCAATGCTGTGGGGTGGTTTATATGACACTTGGATGCCAGGAGGTGGAGGAGTAAGACTTATTGCCCATCCCACACTCGACCCAAGAATCATTTTTGGATATGTAGTCAAAGGTTTTACAGGTGGGCAAGGTAACATAGTCAGTGTAAACAACCTAGAAGACTTAGTTGGTGGTCATATTTGGGTAGGCGGTCTATTAATACTAGGTGGTATTTGGCACATAATTACTAAACCATTTAAATGGACTCACCGAGTATTTATATGGTCAGGAGAAGCATATCTTTCACAAAGCTTAGGTAACGTAGCAGGACAAGCATTTATCGCAGCCATGTTTATCTGGTTTAATAACACCGCTTATCCAAGTGAATTTTATGGCCCAACAGTTGCAGAATCATCAAACGCTCAAGTATTGAACTTTATAGTGCGCGACCAAAAATTAGGCGCCAACGTAGCGACATCACAAGGGCCAACAGGCTTAGGAAAATATCTCCAACGTTCTCCAAGCGGAGAAATAATATTTGGTGGAGAAACAATGCGCTTTTGGGATGTAAAGGCGCCTTGGTTAGAACCACTGCGTGGAGTGAACGGACTAGATATAGATAAAATTCAAAACGACATTCAACCTTGGCAAATACGACGTGCAGCAGAATACATGACTCATGCGCCTGTTGGTTCTATAAACTCAGTCGGAGGTTTAGCAACCGAACTGAACTCCTTTAACTTCGTCGGGCCAAGAACATGGTTAACAGCAGCCCACTTTATATTTGCCCTACTCTTCTTAATAGGTCATCTATGGCACGCAGGTAGAGCAAGAGCAGCCGCCGCAGGTTTTGAAAGAGGTCTTGACCGTGAAGATGAACCCGTTATCTCAATGAAACCCCTTGATTAATTCTTCCTTTGTGCCCTTTGTGCCCTTTGTGGTTCATTCCTCCTCTCTCTGCGCTCTCTGCGTCTCTGTGGTAAAAAAATAAACCAATGTTGAAAAAAGTTTCGTCCCCCAGTAAGGTGGGCAATGCCCACCATACCCAAAAAAGGCGCCCAAAATCGAGATGGGTTTCTATTTTAAAAAAACAGATAATTATCCCTTTAATAGTAAACACCGCTTTTATCTGTTTTTACTTATTAGTAATGTACTTAAGAAAATTTTCTCCCAACTCAATATCAGGTACATATCTACAGCTTTTCTTTTAACACCAAGAAACCGGGTTTCTACGCAAAATTATTATTTTCTTGCAAGATATCACAAAGAAACCCGGTTTCTAATTTGAAATTAAGGAGAATAATCAAATGGGACTACCCTGGTATCGTGTACACACAGTAGTTCTCAATGACCCAGGAAGATTAATTGCAGTGCATTTAATGCATACAGCCTTAACTGCTGGATGGGCAGGGTCAATGGCATTGTACGAACTAGCACTATTCAACCCCAATGACCCAGTACTTGACCCAATGTGGCGCCAGGGAATGTTCGTATTACCATTCATGACTCGACTTGGTGTAACAACATCATGGAATGGTTGGAGTATCACAGGTGAAACAGTCTCAAGTTTCCACCTATGGACTTTTGAAAGTGTCGCAGTTGCCCACATTCTTCTATCTGGCTTACTATTTTTAGCAGCTTGCTGGCACTGGGTTTACTGGGATTTAGAATTATTTCAAAATGTAAAAACACGTGAACCTGTACTTGACCTACCAAAAATCTTTGGTATTCACTTATTATTAGCAGGACTACTTTGCTTTGGATTTGGCGCCTTTCACCTGACAGGACTTTGGGGACCTGGAATGTGGGTTAGTGACCCTTATGGTTTAACAGGTCATGTTCAAGGAGTTGTACCCGAATGGGGTCCCGATGGATTTAACCCCTTTAATCCTGGAGGTGTAGTTGCTCACCATATTGCTGCGGGAATTACAGGTATTATTGGCGGAATTTTTCATATCGCATTTCGCCCACCAGAAGTTTTATACAGAGCTTTGCGTATGGGCAATATCGAAACAGTTCTTGCCAGCGCACTTGCAACGTTCTTTTTTGCAGCCTTTATAGTTTCTGGAACAATGTGGTATGGTAGTGCCACAACTCCTATAGAGCTTTTCGGTCCCACTCGCTATGAATGGGATAAAGGTTACTTTCAGGAAGAAATTAATCGACGAGTTTACAATAATCTCTCTGAAGGTGAAAGCCTTTCAGAAGCTTGGTCAAACATTCCCGATAAATTAGCTTTCTATGACTACGTTGGTAATAGTCCTGCCAAAGGAGGTCTATTCCGTGTTGGTGCAATGGATAAAGGAGACGGTATTGCATTCAGTTGGGTCGGTCATCCAATATTCAAAGATACCGAAGGTCGAGAATTAACAGTACGAAGAATGCCCAACTTCTTTGAAAACTTCCCAGTTGTGCTAACCGATAAAAACGATATCGTTCGAGCAGACATACCCTTCCGCCGAGCAAATTCAAAATACAGCTTTGAACAAACAGGTGTTACCGTTAGCTTTTTTGGCGGCGCCCTTAATAATCAAACTTTCACCGACCCAGTAGATGTCAAAAAATATGCTAGACGCGCGCAGTTAGGAGAAATCTTTGACTTCGACACCCAAACCCTCAACTCTGACGGCATCTTTCGCACTAGTACACGCGGATGGTTTGCCTTCGCACATGCCGTTTGGGGCTTACTGTGGTTCTTCGGACATATTTGGCACGGTTGCCGAACCATCTACCGCGATGTCTTCGCAGGTCTAGACCCAGAACTAGAAGATGAACAAGTAGAATTTGGAGTCTTTCAAAAAGTCGGTGACACCAGCACTCGCAAAAAACAACCAGTATAAATCCCCACTCTTGTGGAGCAGGCATCCCTGCCTGCCCCCCTACTCAAAGGAAAAACATTATGAAAAAGAAACACCTCTTCACTTTAATCTTAATAATCTTCCTCTGGTCAAACATAATTCCCCCTTCTCTAGCAGAAAACACCAACCTAATACCCTGCTCTCAATCTCCTGCATTTATCGAGCGCATGGAAAACGCACCAGACGGTTACTACTACAACAAACCATTTAAAGCCTACTCAAACTTACTTTGTGGCGAAGATGGCTTACCCCATTTACCACTCGACCGTTTGAGTCTCGCTGTTGACATATCAATAGCCTTTGGTATGTTCTTTTACATAACAGGTTGGATTGGTTGGACAGGTCGCTCATACCTGCTAGCTTTAAGAAAACAAGGCGCCGGAGAAGAAAAAGAAATCTTTATTGATGTACCTTTGTTCGTAGGTTGTATGCTCGCATCCTTAACCTGGCCCCTTCTAGCCATCAAAGAATTTTTAAGTGGTGAACTAGTTGCTAAAGACTCAGAAATTTCCATTTCGCCTCGCTAATAACAAATATAATCTTGGAGAAAGCATCATGGAATTACGTTATTTCCTCAAATATCTTACCTCTGTTCCAGTCATTGCTACATTAGCTGTGGTTATTTTGTTCGTAATTTTTGTTGAATTAAATTATTTGTTTCCTGGGTTACAATATGGAACCTTTTTCCATCCATTACCATAAGCAGCATTAAAATCTCTACTCAAATAAATAAGTAGAGATTTTAAAAATTAAATTATTAATATCCTCGCATTTAGGGAATTATTTGATATTCTTAAATTGGAATACATCAATAGCAACTACCTAACTCGGCTAGAGTGGGTAGTTTTTTTAATTACTAAGCAATTGTAAAATGCAATATTCTGAAGTAGCTAATTTCTTAACAATTTCTTTATTAAGTGATTAAGATAACAAAGAAACCAGAAACCTGGTTTTTTATTGTTGGTAAGGATAATAATATTGAGGATTGACTACAGGCGCCTGATAACCGGTAGGAGGAATATTAGTTCCCATATTTGGTACAGGAGTCATATATGTAGAGCTAGGCATTGGGTTCATGATTGGTGGAGTATAACCACTTGGGGAAATTGGGTTAATATTAGGATTAATATTAGGATTAATATTAGTAGTTGGTGGAAGCGGTTGAGTAATAACAGGAGGTTGAATTGGATTTACAGGTGCAGGAATATTATTAGGTACAGCAGGGTTAACAGAATTATTAGGCGCCATACTAATACCAGTAAACTGCTGATACGCAACACGTGAAATCCCATTTATCAGCTTTTCTGCACTGACATCGTTTCGAGGACGTTGCACCATCACCGAAATTAGATAGCGTTTTCCTGATGGCAACTCAACTAAACCCGTATCTGCTAAAATTCCGCCAATTTCACCTGTTTTATGAGCAATTTTTGCACCTTGTCCTAAACCAGCAGGTAACAAAGTATCTTTGACAGTACGCTGCATAATATCAATAATACGTTCGCGTGACTGAGAACTAACAATATTACCTTTAGTTATCATTGCCATTAAATTACTCAACTCTTTTGGAGACGTTTTATTCGTCCCCTCAATATCAGGTAAAATATTACCAAGCGAAGTAGTGTTGAGTCCCCAACTGCGGAAGCGCTGATTTAACTTTTCAATTCCCCCCATTCGCTCAATCAGCATGTTAGTTGCTGTATTGTCGCTAATAGTCATCATTTTAGTAACGACTTCAAGTATTCCATACTGAGTGCCAACGGGTCTATTTTGCATGTCTCCTGAACCACCAGCTACAGTAGACTTACTAGTGCGGAGAGTTTCTTCAAGGTTAATTTTGCCTTCATCAACCTCTTGGAAAAAGGCAATTAGAATTGGTAGTTTAATAGTACTAGCACTAGAGAACATGGCACCGCCATTAAAATCAACATAACCACCATTATCTAAATCGGCAACAAATACCCCAGGAGTTAAATTTGGGTTTTGGACTGCTAGATTTTGGATTGCTGATTTTAAAGAAGGTATTTCCTGTGATAGCTGTAATATGTTAGCAACAGTAGGAGCCTGAGTTTGTGGTGCAGTTGGTTGTACTGCAGGTGTCTGCCCGTTTTGGCTATTTAATTTTGTGGCAGGGTCTAATACAGAAAGCGCAGTACCAACAATGGCGCCAATACCGACTCCAACAATTAATAATCTTAAAGCATATAAAATATTTCGCGCCATCGGCTTTAATCGTGTCCGACGGGTAGCAACTTTTTTTCGAGCGGTAGGTTGCTTGCGAACTCGGACGGATTTTACCTTAACGGTATTGGGATTATAAACAGGTATTTGGTTTTTAACGCTTGGATGTGTGGCAGGTCTAACAGCACTTTTAACTATATTTTTACTTTCCGATGGTACTTTTGTTTTAGGCGATATCGATTTGACAGCTTTGGCAGTCGGTTTGACTTTCTTTAGTCCTGGTTGAGTTTTTTTAGCGACTTTTGGTTGAGGAAGTCCCGACTTTTTAACAGGACGCGACACACGACGGCCAACGCTTTGACCTCGCGACGAAGGTGTTAATCTATAACTCGAATCTGACACCGCTACTCCTTATAACCACTGAACTATACTTGTACCGACCTCAAAGCAAACACACACGCTACTTAATATACACTCAGAACTCAGAACTCAGCACTCAGAACTCAGAACTCAGCACTCAGAACTCAGCACTCAGAACTCAGCACTTTACACTCTGCTTGTTTAGTTTAAGCCATATTATTTAGTTTGGGGTGGTGGCAAAAGCACATCATAAATATATTTGCTAATCGCCAGCATGGTTTTTTTTATCAAGTGCCCATTGTAGCTGATGTAAAATTCCTCTCAACATAGCTAATTCCCTATTTTTTAGCTGCGTGCGGTTGTACAGTTGTCGGAATTTTTCCATACGGCTTTTTGCAGTATGAGGAAAAAGATAACCAATACTGAGCAGTAGTAATTCTAACTGCTGGTAATACGATTCGACAAGCTCTGCAGACGCCAGTTGGCTTAAATAAGGTATGTTTTTTGCTACATCTGTTTCGTGTAATGATACGGCCGCTTGCTGTGCAAGTTCGTAGCAGCAAACACCAACAGCCATTGCCAAATTTAATGATGAATATTCTTCGCTGGAAGGAATACGAATAAATCGTTGGGCATAATTTAATTCTTGGTTACTCAACCCTCTATCTTCACGACCAAATATTAAAGCACTGGGTTGTGCGTTTTCTTCGAGTAACCAGGGTAAAGCATCACGTGGTGTTTCCAAAGGTGCATCCCAGTCATGGTCGGCACCAGTTGTAGCTATCGCACGCTTACATCCAATTAAAGCTTCGGGTAAAGAGTTTACAATAATTGCCGATTCTAATATATTTGATGCACGAACCGCCATAAGTTTAGCTTCGGCGCCTATATGGTCACATTGTGGGTTGACTAAGATGAGTTGAGTCAAACCAAAATTTTTCATCACACGCGCTGTTGAACCCACGTTCAATGGGCCCGCTGGTTCAACTAATATTATTTTTATCCCGGTTATGGTCATGCTCTATATTACAGGCGCCAACTAATGGTAGCGGACTATGAACGGATGTAACAGATAGTTTACTTTAACAGAACTTACGCATGAAAACCCAGAAACCAGGTTTATACAGCGTAAGTCCTATTTAATTAAGGGACTTCCAAAAAATAAATTCTTCATATTGTGGAGCGGGCATCCTTGCCCGCCTACGTTTAGAGCAGGCAACCTTGCCTGCTCCACAAAAAAATTTTGGAGATTTTTTTATATGGAAGTCCCTAACGCGCATTTTATTTGCAACCAATTAATTATCCGTTACTTAACAATTGTTCTGTAGTTGCATCCAAACAATCTACTTATATAACTAATGCCGCCGTAACCAAGTTTTTTCAAGAAAGCATAACAAATAAACATGAATGATATTTGTTTATGCTGCTTTATCTGTATTATACGTATTACTTTTACAAGGCGCCAAGCGTATTAAATCTTCTACGTTACGAAGCATCGTATTACAAATCACGTCTAAAGGTAAATCATTTGGGTCATGTCCAAAAGGTTCTTCAATTTCGGAGCCAATTTCATCAATGCCAAGTATGATAAAGCTGATAAAACCTAATATTGGTCCAGTCCACCAAGTAAGACCACTAACTAATTCCCAAGGTAGTAGCAGTATGTAAATTGTTAGCAATGTTTTCAAAGTAATGGTGTAGATTAGTGGTACAGGTGTTTTAAGAATTCGCTCGCAACCACCCAATATGTCGATTAATTTATCGAGTAGTTCATGCAAAGCATTAACTTGGAAGACATTTATTTGTTCATGTTCGTATCGACTTTGTAAATAATCTCCTATCCACAATGATATTTCTAATGGTGGATGATTTACGTCTTGCAGTTGATTGTATTGAAACGATGACATTAAAGGCGCCAGTTCTGGGTTGACAGCATCACGACGTAGATGTAGTTTCATTGCGACTGTAAAAGCAATTACTAAACGCATTACAGCTTCTTTGTCGTTTCTGTGTTGCGGTTGAGACTCTTCAATATATATCCAAATTCCTCTGGCTAAATTACGAACTGCGTTAACTAAGGCGCCCCATAGTTTTCTAGCTTCCCAGAAGCGTTCATGTGCCGTATTTGTACGGAACACCAATAGTAAACTTAAAACAATATTGAGACTCAAGACAACTTGAGGAAGAACTTTACTGTCGCTAAAAATCAAAAAATGTCCAAAATGATTAACTAATGAAACAGTAAAGCCATACCCAGTACATAGTAAAGACCAAGGTAAAATAGCTGAAATAATTGTTTTTACAAGACGAGCAACAACTTGTGTTCCATAAAGCTGTTCACCTGTATAAAGTCGAAACTTCTCTTTTAATGAGCGTAAAGATATCTTTGGCTTTTTGCCATGTTTATGGGTTGGGGCAAAATTAGGCTGTTTGTTAAACGAGCCAAGTACGATATTATTTTTATCAGCTTTTTTGTAACCTTGTTTGCGATGAGCATTTTTCTTGATTGGTAATACCATATTCAAATCTCCTTGTTCAAAGTAGTTAAAAATTATCAAACAATACATTTTGATTTTTTGCTTTGTGTCCTTTATAAGAAAAACCACAAAGGACACAAAGAATATAAAAGCAGTACTTACTCATTCATATTTCTAAGGGTTGCTACTGCTGAAGGAGATATTTTGCTTAAGTATCTGAATATCCAATACTTACAAATCGTATCGAGGATAACTGGAAATGTGGCGATGAAAAGACCAATGAAGCTTTTATTAGCAGCGATGCCAAGGTGTGAAGTGATACCTTCTAAAATTACTTCCCATCCATGAGGAGAGTGGAAACCCACAAACATATCTGTAAATAGAATGATGATAAATGCTTTGGCACTGTCGCTTAGTCCATAGATAATATCATCCATAAAAGACTTTAAAACAATGATTTCTTTGCGACTGGTTAAAAGAACTAAACCAAATGCTGCAAGTGCTAACATATCAGCAAAGACGTTGCCAACAGCACTATTACTTTTATGATGAAACTCTTCCGCTAATTCGCTCGCTTTATGTTTGACTTTACTCTCAATGACTTCTGAAGATAATGGTGGAGCTTGAGTAATTAGGTTTTCAAATTTCAAGCTTTCTTCGTAGCTATGTAACTCATGCAAAGCTTCTTCCTTCATCTCGTAATTTAGGAATACTTGAGAATTATGCTTATTACTGGTTTCGATAATTGGACTAATTAAGAACTGCTTCGAGAAATGCTGGGTTAGAACGGGGACAATTATGAGAGTGATAATAAATCTCACTGCGGTTTTTGTCTTAGCTCTAGAATTACGGTATTTCCTTACATATTCAGCTTCTGATTTTGGGTTAAAATCATCTGAAAATTTGTGTAAAGTACGACCAATTGACCTAGGCAAAATGGCATTTTTGTCAGTGACTGTTTCTACATTTATGGAATTTCCATTAGCTACTGTGTTGACCGTGGTAGCTAAAGGTTCGTTGTCGGTGTATTTTGCAATAAATTCTTCAACTAGTTTGAGTTTTCCCAAATTTTTTGTGCTGAGATTACCTAAAACAAAACAACTTGCTTTAAACTCTGCTAATCTCATTTTAGAAAGAGTTACATGCTTTTCAACATCCGCGCGTAATACAGATGTGAAAGTAGAATCTTGAACTGCTTCACTGATAATTGCGATACTAATTGTCTTACCACCAAAATGCTCATCTTCAAGAGCTTTAATTTTTAAGATTGATTGGTAAGCACAATCAAGTGAACGCTCTGGTGTTTTCGATATTCTCTCGCTCGCTAAATGCCAGTAATATTTGAACTTGTCAAGTAGATATGTCTGTTTACTGGGTAAACTAGAAGTCATGATAATAAAACTCCACATTACTTTTGAGTTATTTTCGCTCTTGTTGCACGATGCTTGAATGGTAAGTAGTTTGCGGCAGATTGATTAGTTATTATTGCTCCTGCTGGAATTATTCTATTATTGGAAACGTTCACGTTCTGGTTGATAATTTGGGGTTGAGATGTGTAGCGTTTGCCCCCGTTGATTACTGTTAGTTTAGGAGTTGTCATGAGGTTTTTCTTTGTTATATATTGTTATGTCTTGTGGAATGGGCATCCTTGCCCGTTCTAAACATAGGGCGGGCAGGCGGGCAGGGATGCCCGCTCCACAAGATAGATCCACAAGATAGAGAAGTTTGGAAATCTTTATGCTGCTAGGAAGAATGTTAGGTTTTCTTTTTCGTGGTAGCCTTCTGCTAGTTCTGTGTTGACATGTACTACTGATTTGTTTAAGCTTCTGAGGGGGTAGGTATTGGTAATTAAGGGTAAATTATTAGCCATTTCTTGAGTTGTTATTAAGGCGCCTGCTGGCACATATCTGCCATCGGGTATATTGACACCCATGACTAAAGCTTTTGGTTCAATAACGCAGTTGTTACCTACCGTTGCGCGGAATACCAAAGCTTGCATCCCCACAAAAGTGTCACAACCAATGTAAGCAGGACCATGCACTTGACACTGATGAGCCAGAGAAACGCGCGGACTGATATATACTCCATAATATTCACCCTCAACTTCTACGACAGCTTCTCGAATTAATACGCCATTGATATGAGTTTCTAATGCATGAAGAACAACGCAATCTTGAATGTTTACATCGTCATCGACCCAAAGTGGTTGACCTTCATCACCACGAACAGAAGCTGCTGGCGCCACCATCACTCGTTGACCGAGATGCACATTGCCAATCACCGCAGCTAAAGGATGGATATAAGCTGTAGTGTGAATTTCGGGATTTTTTTCTACAGGGTTGAAAGATGTGCGTACATTACCGTGAATGTGGATGTTGTTGAGCGCAATTACATTATTCATAAGACTTTGCTGTTTTTGCTTGTGTGGTTGATTCACTTCCAGTCGCATCAAGGTTAACAGTCCGTGTTTATAATAAAGAATCCTTATGCCTGCTAGAAGTTTTGTTTATCTCTATGTGTTTATTTAAATACTCTGAACGTGACAAAGCCGGGACAAAAAGAGGACAATTCGAGGAAATTTTTGAAAAATACCGAAATTCTAAGCAAAAAATTATTGAAATAGCTTGTATGATTCTAGTTATTGGGTGTGGACAGTTCGCAAACTGTCCTGTACTTGTGTATTGAACGTGGCTCCCGCTTGTAGTGTACTTAGTAGTTAAAAACTGCTGAAAAACGCGAATCGTGTCTTCTAGCAAGTAAAACTTACACAACATTATTGATACCTATGAAATAAACAGATTGACTGCTGGTACTGACTTTTAGCCATAGCGAAAAGGAAGCATGAAACATGAAAATTCTGTTAGCAGAAGATGACTGTCGAATCGCACAATCCCTCACGGAAGCGCTAGCTGACCAACAATACCTAGTTGATGCTGTTGCCGACGGGCAAGAGGGCTGGGATTTTGTAACGGCGTTTACTTACGATTTACTTATATTAGATGTAACGCTACCCAAGCTGGATGGTATTAGTTTATGCCGTCGCTTGCGTTCTCAAGGTAATCGAGTACCCGTAATGATGTTGACAGCGCGCGATACTCCCACTGATAAAGTTTTTGGTTTGGATGCAGGAGCAGATGATTATGTAGTTAAACCATATAACCTACAAGAATTATACGCGCGTGTCCGCGCACTGCTGCGTCGTGGTGATAGTCCTTTATCTTCGCTGTTGGAATGGGGAAAGTTGCAAGTCAACCCAAATCTACATCAAGCCACTTACAATAAGCAACTTTTGCAACTTACTCCTAAAGAGTATTGTCTTTTGGAACTATTAGTGCGTTCTTGTGGTAAAGTTTTAAGTCGCAGCGCAATCATTGAAAGCCTCTGGTCTTTTGAAGAACCACCCACTGAAGATGCCGTCAAAGCCTTGGTCAAACGCTTAAGGCAAAAACTCAAACTAGCAGGCGCCTGTGATGATTTTGTGACAACAGCTTATGGTTTTGGCTACCATCTCATCGATTTTGGGAGTACAACTTTGGTTTAAGCCAAAAAATTAACTAAAAATTTAGATTCATATGATGAGAAGCTTCTCATCGTATTTTCAGAATTAACTCATGAAACCATGTGAAGCTATATAAACAGAATAAAACACCTTTGCGTGTTTCTCTTCAGTAACTTAAATTTTTGTTTTCTAGGGAATTTAATTTCCAACATAGAAGACAGAACCAAGAGACCTGGAGCCAATGACGAATTTTGGTGTAATTGCTGCCTATGACTTGGACTACCATCTCAAGGTACATCCAAAGTAGAATATCAAAGTCCTTATGCTGGCGTATGTGGCTAGCATATCTGACAGCTATGTCAGTCATTTTTGGTATATCCGCAACATCTGTATATTATTTTTTTCGGGCAGGTTTGCTTGGAGACCAAAATGAACGCTTGCAAACTTTGGCTCAAGCTGCTGTCCCTAGCTTACAAACAATCAAAACCAAAGGAACTCAATACCTTGATAAAGACCTACCTTGGCGCAGTTTATTTGAAAATCATCAAAGCCTAGAATGGTTTGATGCTAATGGTAAGCTCATCGCAACAGAGGGAACTAATTTACCGAATTTTCCCCTAATCAAAAGCGCTTCTATTAGTCGTTTAAATGAAGGTTCTCCTGTAGTTGAGCAGCACGGGAATGTCCGTTCTGTGTCAATTGCTGTTTACACAGATGATTCTGAGCAAAAAACATTACGGCTCGAAGGTTATATTCGTGTCAATGAATCTACTGAAGAATTTAGTAAAAAAATGAATCAATTACAACTTGGACTTGAAGTGGGAGGTGTAACTGTTTTAATTCTCAGTAGTATTAGTGGCATGTTATTGACTTCATTATCAATTCGACCAGTTAAGCAAAGTTATCAGAATCTCAAGCACTTTACAGCAGACGCTTCCCACGAGTTACGTAATCCTTTAACGGTAATTATGACTACCGTTGAACTTATGGAAAACCACTCAGAACAATTTTCTGCCGATGATGTGCGAAAACTAAAAACCATCAGTAGTTCTACAACGCAAATCCGACATATCGTTGAAGATTTACGCTTCCTTTCTCACACCGATGCAATTGTTGACCCCGCAGTTTTGGAGTATCCAAAAGTTCCTCTAGATGAAATACTACAGGATTTAGCAGATACATTTGAAACTGATGCTCAAAATAAAGAACTGAGTTTTGAGTCCTATTTATCAACAGGTATCCACATCAAAGGCGATATTCATCAATTGAAACGTTTGTTCGCCAATTTATTAGAGAATGCAATCAAATACAGTAAAACTGGGGGTATAGTAAAAGTGTTCTTAGAAAAGCAAAAACTATTTGCTGTTGTGCGTGTAGAGGATACTGGAATCGGTATTCCCAAAGAATATATACCCCTCGTCTTTCAAAGATTTTGGCGTGCTGAAACTGCGCGCGTTCAAGCCAAAGAAGGTTTAGGATTAGGGTTAGCTATTGCTCAAGCAATAGCGCAACGGCATTTAGGAAAGATTACAGTCAATAGTAAGGTCGGAGTTGGCAGTTGCTTTCAGGTTCATTTGCCATTAGCTTAAACAAAACCTGTAGCATCACAGCCACATTCATCTACGAGGTAACACAAAGCACGCAGTCGTAGACTTACAACTTCCTCATACAAAGGATTAAACTTACATAGGGGTGGGATGTGAAAAACATTACCACCCCAAAATTTAATCGTAAAGTCAAAAGGGCAGCTAGCTGGAATTAATCGACACAACCAATAAGCTAACTGATAATTATGTACTTCTAATTTATTTAGCCACACACGCGCAAAATGAAGTACATCAAATTTGAGTATCACCACAAAATACCTCCTTGAGAAATCGTGGGCAAAAGCAAAATCTTATTTCTACCAAACGACTTTAGCCATCTATAAGCAAATACAAGGTTCTTAACCTTCGTTTACAAGATTAAGCTAAACAAGGTGATAAAGTCAGGACTAAAAAGTGGCATTTTTGGGACAAATCAAACTTAGCTGACCATTTTCTTTATACAAGTATTCTAAATTTTATTGAAAAGTATTAATTAAGTTAAAATACCTATAAAAATTTACGTTTGTTGTTAAATGATACGCATTTAAAATTTTAAAAAAATTGTATCGTTTATTCAGGGCAACCTCAGTGATTGAGTATGCATTTTTTTCAAACAAAGTAAATTACTATGGACAACCAACAGCAATTTTGGGAACTAATTAAACATAGTATTATTAACTATGATATCAATATTGCGAATATACCAGTTACAAAAATTCTGCTTTGTGCCTTAATTATTGTAATTACGCAAGCGTCGAAACAATTTTTTTTCTCAGTAATCATTCGTCGGCTTGAATTATTAGCAAGCATTGATAAAACGCCTTTAGATGATGAATTAATTGATATTCTTAAACCACCTGCTGGTTGGCTAATTTTATTAGCTGGTGTGTGGATAGGAGAGTTAATACTGGCGCCTCAATTTGGAACACAAGTAACTCACTTAATTGAAAAAGTTATTAATTTTTTAGTTGTTAGCACTGGTGCTTATATAGTTTACCATGTTTCTCCGTTACTTGGAAAAGTATTAAGAAAATTTGCAGCTAGTACCGAAACAGAACTAGATAATTTATTGCTTCCCTATTTACCAAGACTATTTCAAATAACTGCAATTTTAGTTGTCGCTATCAAAGCAGCGGAAGTGTTATTAGGTGCATCAGCATCAGCACTGATTGGTTTATTAGGTGGAGCAGGTGTAGCTTTCGGTTTGCTAATTAAAGATGTAATTTATGACTGGTTTTGCACTGTAATCATTTTTTTCGATAAACTTTACCGACCAGGAGATAGATTAGTTATCGAAGGAATTGATGGGTTTGTCAATGTTCTAGAAATTGGTTTAAGAAGCACAAAATTGCGTGTTGCCAAATGGAATTCTATCCAAAAAATTCCCAACTCAAAAATGATTACTGGCATCGTCGAAAATTGGACACAAAATCCTTCCGATAAATCTTCATATGGTATAAACTTTACTTTAAAAGTTGAAGGACTTTGTGCCAATAAATCTGCTGCTATCTACCAAGCTTTACAAGATATCCCAAAAGAAATTGATATAATCTCCGAAAATTGCCAAGTTAGATTAGAAGGAATTGACGCAAATGCCCATGTGTTTAGATTGCGCGCATTTACTAGTGACTTCAATAAATACTATGATGCTGAAGTAGCAATCAACTTAGCTATAATTCATCTGCTCGAAAACGAATCAATCGAACAATCAAAAGTTTCGCTTATTGCAGAAGCTGACAAATATTAGTAAACATAATTTTTGTTCTCCTACGTCCTGGGTTTGTGCCAAGGACGTAAGTAATTTTAAGGTATTAATTATAGCTGTAATCAACTGCACGCACACCTACTATTTGCGGCGCCTCAACCTTCAAAATCATATTATCAGACCGGGCACTCAAAAACGGCGCCCCCAAATTCAAAGAAGCAAACGGACTTTCTGGGGGAACTTCTAATTTAGAACCAATGAAACCAATATTAAACTCAAACTCAGCCGGAAAAGACATTACATTTGCATCTTTGGTACTAAAACTCAACCCTTTTAACCACTGGCGCCAGCTAAACCAACTTTTCTTATCAAAATTAAGGGTACACAGAGTATTATCTCCTTGCCGTACAGCAACACGCTTATCGAGCCAAGTAAAATCAGCAAGTTCCTTTGGTAATCCCCAAATTTCTCGACCACCTGCCACCGAGTCAGAATTATCTACATATATATGTGTTACCCAAGCACCAATCTTACCTTGATATTTAACAAAAGCTGGTGCAACAATTAATTCGCTATATTCGAGTACCGAACCTGGTTGGTAATTAGATAGATATACTGCACCAAGCGTTTTACCTGGAAAGACTGAAAAAATCTCAAGCTCAGAAGGAATTAACGCACGAACGCGGTTAGTATCTACCAAATGTAAAGTTTGCACCGCATAACCCTGTAAACTCCAAGGCGCCATTGGATATGTCATTTTTACACCTCTTTTATACTTGTAGAGTATAGATTACCGTTATCGCTCGTACTACTATCAAAGGTTTTAGGTTAAAAGACATAAGCTTTCTTTTCATGATTAGTTTACGTACAAACTAAAGACTTATTGACTAAATTTATCAATTATCTGATACTGAAGAATGATTAGTATTCACAATCTAATTTTTACATAAACTTAAGATAAAGAGAATGTCAATCACAATTTCGCAGCAAGCTTTCTGGGAACTTTTTTCAGTAACACAAGAAATTCAAAATTCGTTTCGAGACGAATTTGAAACGGTTTGGCAGTATCCACAAGAATTAGGACAAGGAAACTTGCGATATATTCAACTACGAGAAGGGCTAGAGTTAACAATCGCTGACTATCAACTTTATGACTCTCTGATTCTTAAATTGCCAGAACGCGAACATAGTATAGAATACACCTTTTATCTATCCGGTGGACACAAAAATAAATATAGTTCTGCAAGCACCGGACAATACGCATTTTGTGGTACAGGTATTGCACCTCAAGAATCTTGTGAATGGCTGGCAAATGAAAAAACTATTTCAATTAATGTTCATATTCAACCAGAGTTTTTTCACTCATATTTAGGTATCTATAGTGGGCAAAATTCTTCACAACTTGCGTATTTAGTTGGAAAATCTGAACAAAGATATTATGTCCGTTCGGGTAACACCACGCCAACGATGGCAGTTGTCTTGCAACACATACTACAATGTCCTTATCAAGGTATTACCAAGGGTATATACTTAGAAAGCAAGGTTTTAGAGCTAATGGCATTGCTGATTGAAGAAGAATTAGCAAGCATAAACGGCAATAAAAACGATTTTTACTTAAAGCCAAATGACATAGAACGCATATACTGTGCGAGGGATATTTTGCTACGAAATATAGAAAATCCTCCTTCTTTAATAGAACTGGCGCGCCTTGTAGGCTTAAATGACTGTACCCTTAAACGGGGTTTTCGTTACTGCTTTGGAACAACAGCCTTTGGTTACTTGCATCACCAGCGACTGGAAAAAGCTGCACAACTTTTGGCAGTAGGTAACATGAGTATAAGAGAAGTTACTCGCGCGGTAGGTTTTGCAGACCGCAGTTACTTTGCAACAGCATTTCGTAAAAAATACGGGGTTAATCCAAGCTTATATCTTAAAACCCACCTCAAAAACACGAGTACGTGTTTTGTCAAAAATTCCGCCTAGTCATCAAAAAATTCCGCCTAGCCATCAAGTCTGTATTCCACAAGCAAAAGGTTTACTGTAAGTTTATTAATACTGATTCTTAAAAATAACGTCAGTGCTAACTCTCAACTTCTTTAAGGCTAAGGAGTTAGAGTAAATTTTTGCAGGGTAAACAACATAGTTAATTGTAAAAATTATCATTTATTGTATTTGGAATGTGAAGTTATGGGGAATCAACTACAGAAGCTGATTTGGATGACAATTTTTGCTTTGGTACTTTTTACTCAGCCTGGGCAAGCTGAAGATAAAGTAAAACGACACAAAAATACAAACATACATGGGAAGATTTCGAGGTTAGTACGGCGCCCAGTATCTAATCTTCCTAGTTTAAAAAAAATTGAGCAACCTCCTACCAATAGTAAACAACGGCTTTCCCAAGCAACAATTCAAATTACAGGTATCAAAATAAAAAATACTGACAAAGGCGTAGATGTAATCCTAGATACAAATCAAGCAGAAAAACTGCAACCTGTAAATCAAAGTGAGGGAAGTAGTTTTATTGCGGATATTCCTAATACTCAGTTACGTTTGCAGACAGGAAATGAATTCCGTCAAGAAAATCCTGCCAGTGGTATTAGATTAATAACCATTACTAATTTAGATACTAATACTATTCGGGTGACAGTGACGGGTGAAACGAATCAGCCAAAAGTTGAGTTATTTGATAACAGTGAAAGTTTGATTTTTGGTGTGGAAACTGCTACACCATTAACTCAACAACCTCCACAAGCTCCAAAGCCAACAGATGGGGCAAAGCCAGAACAACCATCGGCAGAAGTTGATGAGCCAATTGAATTAGTTGTAACAGCGACACGTACAGAAGAAGATATTACTAACGTACCGCGCAGCGTAACAGTTGTTACCCGTGAAGAAATTGAAAAACAATCAAGTATCACGAAAGACGTAGGAGATATTTTAGGTCGGACTGTTCCCGGCTTAGGTCCGCCAAACTCTCTCAACCGTGCGGGTAATGCTCAAACCTTGCGGGGTCGTCCTGTATCAATTTTGATTGATGGTGTACCGCAGCAAGGAAATTCTTTTGTCAACACTCAGTTAGAGTATATTTCACCAGATGCAATTGAACGGGTTGAAGTTGTACGTGGTCCTACAGCAGTCTACGGTCAAGGTGCATCTGGGGGTGTAATTAACATCATTACCAGAAAACCAACACAAGAGGGATTTACGTCAACTGCTCAAATAGGTATTAATGCTGCGGCTGGTGGCGATGCGTTCTTAGGAGAAAATAGCTTTGGTAATTTCCTGCAATATGGATTTTCTGGTAAAGATGGAATTTTTGACTATGTTTTCTCCATATCGCGTAATAGTGCAGGAGGATTCTTTGATGCAAATGGTTCGCGTGTTCCTAGTAACAATGCGACATCTGATGATACTGTCTCTGCCAACGTCTTAGGCAAGATAGGGCTGGAAATTGACAAGCAGCAACGCTTACAAATTTCTGTAAATTATGGAAATAACTCACGGGACATTAATTTCATCGCTGATCCAATTACACGCACAATACCCGGATTGCAAAAAACTCGCGCGTTGAGACAAAATCAAGTTTATGAAGAAACTGATAAGCCAAGGATTACAAGTACATCTGCCAATCTTAGCTACACAAACGATGGTTTTTTTGGCAGCAATAAACTTCAAGCCCAAGTCTATTTCCGTAACTCTGAAGAGCTAGGTGTTGCGAGAGATGACCGAGGTCGTTTTGCTGATTCTATCAATCGTTTCCGTTCCCAAGAAGAAGCATTAGGAGGCAGGTTGCAGATTCAAACTCCCCTAGCTTCATCTGTTTCTTTACTTTGGGGAGCTGATTATGAAAGGCAACAAGAAGGAGACTCCGTTCAAGAATTGTTTGACCCAGTAGCTTTTGACGGCAGCAGTAATAATCGGCGGATTCTGCGTAAAATTGGCGAACAAGTTTATTATCCAGCTTTTGATTTGAGTAGCTTAGGGCTGTTTGCCCAGTTGCAATGGGATGTTAGCGAACAGATAATTCTTAGTGGAGGGTTGCGTCACGAACGGTTTAACTTCAGCGTGGATGAATTTACACCTCTGCTCGATGACAACTTTGATCCCTACACTGGCCCACCAGTACCAAGTGCCGAATTAGACTTTGATGACACCGTTTTTAACTTTGGTGCTGTATATAAGGTGACACCTGAAGTTAGTTTTTTTGCTAACTTTGCCCAAGGTTATTCGGTGCCGCAGCTCTTTCGTGTACTTAACTTCTTGCCCGTCGGATTTACCATTGAGAATGATGTTCGCTTTTTACAACCGCAAAAAGTAGACAACTACGAAATTGGTGTACGTGGTAATTGGAATAACGTTCAGGCAACTCTCGCTGGATTTTTTAACTATTCTGAACTCGGTTTGTCTTCCAGAGGTTTGCCAGACGGTACTATCCAGTATATCCGCGCTCCACAACGGAACTATGGAATCGAAGCAACGTTAGATTGGCAGGTATTTAAAAGCTGGAGACTTGGTACTAGTTTCACTTGGACAGAAGGAGAAGATGATCAAAATGAAGATGGCGAGTACAGAGCTTTGCGGACATTAGAGGTTCAGCCATTGAAATTAACAGCCTACGTCGAAAACCAAACTACTCCAGGTTGGCGTAATCGACTGCAATTACTTTATGTAGGTAATCGAGATCGCGGTTTTGAAGCTGGCAGTGATTTTGTACCGATTCGAGATTATGCCATTGTAGATTACATCAGCAGTTTTCAAATTGGTTCGGGAAGTTTGGAAATAGGCATTCAAAATCTGTTAAATAGCAGATACTCCTCTATTTTTTCTCAAGCTGGTGGAGGTCTTGATGAACTATTAAATAATTATGAGCGAGGTCGCACTCTCAGCGTTAACTACCGTGTCACTTGGTGAAAATTAGATGTCATACTTTGTTATTTGGAGATGCTTAACAGTAGATACAAATAACAAAGGTGTTTGAACTTTACATAAAAAATTTAATTGAATATTACTGAAATAATGGAAGAACAGCCGAAGAAATTACATATTTTTTTGATGATTTGGGTGGGTCAGTTTGCTTCAATTCTTGGCTCAGAAATGACAACTTTTGCCATTACTATTTGGGCATGGCAAGCAAAAGGTCAAGCAACACCAATATCTTTAATATTATTATCTAATCAAATACCAAGAGTCATTGCCTCCTCTTTTGCGGGTGTATTAGTTGACCGTTGTAACCGCAAAAAATTGATGATGCTAGGAGACACAGTAGCAGGTGTTTCGACTATTGCTATTATGAGCTTATTTTTGACTCATCGCTTAGAAATTTGGCATCTCTACATCACGGCAGCAATTAATGGGTTATTTGGCTATTTTCAAGGGTTAGCTTATTCAGCCTCTATGTCAATGATTGTGCCCAAGCAGCACTACATAAGAGCTACTGCTATGAGCGAGCATATTACTCAATTTGGTTCTACAATTTTGGCGCCAGCCTTAGCCGGAACGCTCTACTATAAAATTGGCTTAGGAGGTATACTTACTATTGACTTGAGTACCTTTTTGATAGCGATTGCGACTGTTTGGACTGTGCATATTCCTCAACCTGAGCGTTGCGAACATCGGGAAGTGAGTGAAACTTTATGGCAAGAGTTGACTTTTGGTTTTCGATATATTATTAAGCGTCCCAGCCTATATGCTATCTTGCTGTTTCTGCTCATTCTCTACTTTGTTGATACTGTTTTGTACGGTATACACTCACCCTTGATTTTGGCTCGCAGCAATAATGATGCTACTACTTACGCCACTGTCCAAGCAGCAATTGGTATTGGTGGCGTGGTTGGGGCTTTAGTACTGAGTGTTTGGGGTGGTTTTAAGCGCCGTATCCACGGGTTTTTGTTAGGCACAATATTTAGTTACAGTAGCATGATGGTCTTTGGCTTGGGTAATTCAACATTAATTTGGATTATTGCTGGCTTTTTTGCAGCTTTCTTTTGGCCTTTTATTAGTAGTTCTAGTCAAGCCATTTGGCTTTCTAAAGTAGAACCAGAAGTCCAAGGACGTGTCTTCGCTGCTCGTTACTTAATTTCTCAGATTGCTTCACCTGTTGGATTAGCAGTTTCAGGCCCTCTAGCTGACTATGTGTTTTCAAGAGCAATGCAGCCCGGTGGCAGTTTAGTATCTATTTTAGGAAGTTGGTTTGGTACAAGTTCTGGAGCAGGGATGGCAGTTCAGTATACTTTGTTTGCCTTTTTTGGTGTACTAATTGGTTTGGCTGGCTATGGATTTCGCAAACTGCGGGATGTAGAAATTATTGTGCCTGACTATAGCTGATAAATTATTTTTTATTATTAAAACTAACAAATTTCATGGCAGGTTTAAATTTGCAAATTTTATTAACCCAGTTTCAAAATATTAAAACTTATTGTTTTTTGACATCTGTACTTCATTTCATTTGTCCAAATAGGAAATTTAAATTATTCTTGCTAGGAATAGCTATTATTCTAACAATCTCAGGATGCCGTCATAATTTACAAATTCCAAATAGTACTGCCTCATCACCTTTGTTATCACCCGCAGCTACACGAGTAATTAAACATGCTTATGGAGAAACAAAAATTCCTATTAAACCCCAACGCATTATTACCTTACACGACTCGACTATTCTAGACCCAGTGCTAGCTTTGGGCGTGAAACCAATCGGCGCCGCTATTTCCCCAGAAAAAGGAATACTAATTCGTGGCATAACCAATGAGCAAGCAAAAGATATTCAGCCGGTTGGTAATGCATTCGAGCCTTCTTTGGAGAAAATATTAATGCTCAAACCTGACTTAATTATAGGGCGAGAATATCAAAAAAATATTTACAATCTACTTACGAGTATTGCTCCTACAGTGTTAGTTGACTGGGGAAGTTTTTCTTCTTTTCAGGATAATTTTCGCTATGTCGCCCAAGTATTAGGTAAAGATGAACAAGCCAAGCAAGTATTAAATAACTATCAAGCAAGGGTTCAAGAGTTTCGGCGCCGTATGGGCAAGCGGTTAGAGAAAATAGAAGTATCTGTAATTGGAGTTTCTGGACAAAATATCAAATCCTTAAATCGTGACGCTGTATTTAATCAAATTATTGATGATATAGGTGTAAAAAAATCGCTAATTCAAAGAAACCAAAAAGAACGTTACTTACAATTGAGTATAGAACTTTTAACCAGATATGATGCAGATGTTTTGTTTGTAATTAATGAACCCAATAGTGAACCTTTATCTTATCTAAAAAATCCTATTTGGTTTCAACTTAAAGCTGTAAAAAACAGACAGGTGTATGAGGTTCAGCCAAGCATCTGGTTTGCTGGTGGCCCTTTAGGAGCTAATATGATTCTTGATGATTTGTTCAAATATCTTGTGAAGTAATAAAATGTCTGGAGATGAGCAAACAATTCATCTTGTCAAAGTCACAAAATATAAGGTAAGTAGTGATTATAATCGAATATGGCAAAAATACTTACTTTCATACTAATAGTTGTACTTAGCTTTACAATCGCATTTCCTGCTAAAGCTTTCACATGTCGTAGCGACAACGGGCATAAGATTTGTATCCTCAGTATTAAGCGAAGTGCTAAAAAATACTGGCAATATCAGGCATCAGTAAGCATTGATGGCGCCAAAACACCAGTTGAAACATACGACTGTCGTGAACATCGGATTCAAAATGATGGCAAGATTATACCGTTTGGAGAAGATAATGCAGGCGCCCTGATTTGCAGCTTTTTCAAAAACGCTTAAAACCCTGACATCATAACGACTTTTCTCTCTACTAAGCTGCTTGATCTAAATTGTTACAGCCACTATGATGATGAACGGATGTAACAAATAAATCATCCGTTACATCCGTTATATCCGTTGCAAACCAACCCCCTCTTAACAACAAAAACCCACACTAACAAAAGCTAGTGTGGATATTTTAATGTTCCCAAGTTGAACCTGGGAACAAACTAATACAAAATTACTTAGATTCAGTGAAGTCAGCGTCAATAACGTCATCACCGCTACCACCACTTGAGGCGCCACCAGCAGAACCAGCATCAGCACCAGGGGCGCCAGCACCAGCACCAGGGTCACCACCTTGTTGATAGATGCTGCTACCAACTGCAAATAGTGCTTGTTGCAATTCGGGCATAATGCGCTTGATTTGCTCGTCGTCTTCTTTTGCAACAGCGTCTTTAAGGTCTTTTACTAAACCTTCAACTTTGGTTTTGTCTGCTGCGGGTACTTTGTCACCAAGTTCTTGAATTTGCTTCTCTGCTTGGTATGCCAAAGAGTCAGCTTGGTTTTTACGGTCGATTTTTTCGCGACGTTCTTTGTCGGTTGATGCGTTTTGTTCAGCATCACGTACCATGCGCTCAACGTCTGATTTGTCGAGGGTCGAGGCGCCAGTAATACTGATGGACTGTTCTTTACCTGTACCCTTATCTTTCGCGGTTACGTTCAAAATACCGTTAGCATCGATATCGAACACAACTTCAATTTGAGGAACACCACGAGGTGCAGGAGGAATACCATCAAGACGGAAAGTTCCTAAGCTCTTGTTGTCGTTGGACATTTCACGCTCACCTTGGAGAACGTGAATTTCTACGTTTGTTTGTCCATCAACTGCGGTAGAGAATACTTCTGACTTCTTGGTAGGAATGGTTGTGTTACGAGGAATAATCTTGGTCATTACACCACCCAAGGTTTCCACACCTAGAGACAGTGGTGTTACGTCTAACAATAAGATACCAGTAACATCACCAGCCAATACACCAGCTTGAATTGCGGCGCCAACAGCTACCACTTCATCAGGGTTTACTGTTTGGTTAGGGTCTTTACCTAAAGCAGTCTTAACTAACTGTTGTACAGCGGGAATACGAGTCGAACCACCAACTAGTACAACTTCATCAATATCAGTCTTGCTGAGTTTCGCGTCACGTAACGCATTTTCAACAGGAATGCGGCAACGGTCGATAAGGTCAGAGCAAAGTTCCTCAAAGCGAGCGCGTGTTAGCGTTGTGTCGAGGTGCTTAGGACCATCTTGTGTTGCAGTGATGAAAGGCAGGTTAATTTCTGCTTGGGTAACGCTCGAAAGTTCAATTTTGGCTTTCTCTGCTGCTTCTGTTAAACGTTGTAAAGCTTGCTTGTCTTTACGAAGGTCGATACCTTCCGCTCTGCGGAATTCTTCAGCGAGGAAGTCAACGATTTTTTTGTCGAAGTCGTCACCCCCTAAGTGGGTGTCACCAGAGGTTGCAAGTACTTCAAATACTCCGTCTCCTACTTCAAGGACAGATACGTCGAAAGTACCACCACCAAGGTCAAATACAAGGATTGTTTCATTACTCTTCTTATCAAAACCGTATGCTAACGATGCAGCAGTAGGTTCGTTGATAATCCGTAATACTTCAATACCCGCAATTTTACCTGCGTCTTTGGTTGCTTGACGTTGTGAGTCATTAAAATAAGCAGGTACGGTAATTACTGCTTGAGTAACTGTTTCACCAAGATACTTACTAGCGTCTTCAACAAGTTTACGAAGAACTTGTGCGGAAATTTCTTCTGGTGCAAACTGCTTACCAGCTGCTGGACAGTCTAATTTAACGTTTCCACCGCTCTGTAAAATTTTATATGAGACTTCGGTAGCTTCATTTGTAACTTCCTCGAAGCGGCGCCCGATGAAGCGTTTTACTGAATAAAAAGTGTTTTCGGGGTTCATTACCGCTTGACGTTTGGCGATTTGACCAACCAAGCGGTCGCCATTTTTCGCAAACGCGACAACAGAGGGAGTGGTACGAAAACCTTCAGCGTTAGCAATAACTGTGGGTTTACCACCTTCCATGACTGCCACGCAGGAGTTAGTTGTTCCTAAGTCTATTCCAACTACTTTTGCCATTGTAGGTGCTGGCTCCGTGTAACTACAAATTAATAAATGGACGTAATAAGGACGAGAAAATTAAACCAACTGAGTCGCTCGTCGCAACCAGTTCAGCACTTCAAACCTTAAAATTTGGATGAGCGTGGGGTGAAAACCCATAACTATGCTGATATATATACTGAGCCTGTGTAGCCTGTCCATGAAGGGTGGTTTCCCGAACAATTTAACGGACGGTCAGCCAATTGACTCCATGCAGCAGCTTTCAAACTCACAATTTGTTTTATTTCACTTCGTCTAATGTATGAGAAATAATACTGTAAGTAATTCGCGTCAACCGTAAACCTTAAGTGGTGTTTGCCGCCAAAATCCACTATAGTCGCAATATTCGGCATAAAAATCAGCATCTGCTCGGTGCTTAATTCCGGTGGCGCCTTCAAAATACCTAACCTTAGATGCAAGATATGACTTAGGCGAATTGGCTAACGTAACAGGTAAATCAATGTTGATTTCGAGCCTAAGACGTTTATATATAGCGATTAAACATGACTAACTCAAATGGAAACAACGGCGACAGCATCCAAAAAGTTCGAGAATTAATCAAAGATATTGACTATGCCATGCTAACGACTGTTGACAGTGAAGGTAAATTACACAGTCGTCCAATGGCAACCAACAAAGAAGTCGAATTTAACGGCGATGTATGGTTTTTTACCTACGCCTCCTCACTTAAGGTCAATGAAATTAATCGGCGCCATGAGGTAAACGTTAGTTACGCTGACCCCAAAAAACAAAGTTACGTTTCGCTGACTGGTACAGCAGAAATTGTCAGGGATAGACAAAAACTTGAAGAATTATGGCAACCTCAGCTTAAAGCATGGTTCCCTAAAGAGCTTGATGAACCAGATATTGCCTTAATCAAAGTCAATGTTGAGAATGCTGAGTATTGGGATTCTCCTTCAAGTGTTGTTGCTAATGCTATTAGTTTGGTCAAAGCTGTAGCAACAGGTAAACCTGCCAGCAATGTTGGTGAACATGAAAAGGTGGAATTGAAATAATTTTGTGGAGCAGGCATCCCTGCCTGCTTTTATAAACTTAATTGTAGTGGGCACTGTCCACCATACAACTAAATAATATCTTGATAAAGTCCATCACTATTATTCCAAGTTATAAACTTTTCAATATCATTTTTAATTTGGTTGCAAATGGTATCTAAAGGTAAGTCATTATCATCATAACCAAAAGGATTTTCAATTTCAGCACCAATTTCTTCAATACCAAATAAGGTAAAACTAATTAAAGCAACAATTGCACCCGTCCATAAACCCGCATCTGCAACTAACTGGAAAGGCAATAGCAAACAATAAATTAATAACAGTTGCTTGAGATGAATCGTATAAGCTAGGGGTAGAGGCGCCCTCAAAATGCGTTCACAGTTGCCTAAACTATCCATGAGATTTCTTGTCAAAGTGAGCATTGCAGCTACTTGTGGAGCATTATTTATGCAGTTACGATTATACTGCTTTTGTATATAATTTCCTATCCAATAAGCAATCTCAAACGGTGCATTATCAATATTCTTCAACTGCAAATATTCAAATTGAGATAATAGTTCTTTTAATTCATTATTTACTGGCTCTGATCTTAAATATAATTTATTTGCCACAGCGAAAGCACTTACTAGTCTCAAGGCAGCTATTTTTTGAGTTCGATCTGATGGCTCAGTTTCGTTAACTACTACCCAAATTTGCCAAGCTAAATTACGGGTATCTGAGGTTATTGTTCCCCATAACCTACGACCCTCCCAAAACCTTTCGTAAGCTGTGTTAGTCCGGAAAACCAATAATAAACCTAAAACGATACTGGGAACAATAGCTCCAACTATAGGTTGAGATACAGGAAATTTATAATAATAAAGTATGGAAACAAAAGTACCAAATATACCTGTTTAATAAGAAATCTTTCCCTTTAAGTTAATAGTTTGCCCGAAAACAAAAAGCAAGAGAAGTAGAATACAAAATATTCAAAAACTAACTTGTTGTTTAAACTAAATACATAATATGCTGGATAGTATCAAACGAGTTTATACCAAAATCCCCAACTATAAGTTAGTGGTGTTGGCTATTTAGTACCGAACGTTCGTATTAAATGTACAACTCAAATGGCGCCTATTTTCGTTTGAATTTTATACTTTAATAAATAGGCTATTCCGAGATTAATGTCCTTTGTGGTTGATTCCTCTTCCCTCAGTGTACTCTGCGTTTCTGTGGTAATAAAAAATGCAAGTCCCCATTTAGTGTGAAACATGAGAGTGAAAATATTGTAAGCTTTGTTTAATATCCAAATAATGGTAAGTTAACATTCATATAAATAGAAATTGAAAAATGATTCGCTTAAATTGTTATCAATGGATTGTTCTAATTATTGCTTGGTTTGGTTGGGGGTTAGGTGTTTTCTCTGCTTTGCTGTTTAATTATGTGGCGCCTATAAGCTGACGTTGCCTATTCATCAAGCAATTAGCAACAACTTCAGATTATTCAAGTTGGGTATCTGTCAAAAAATATTTCACTGTGGGAATAAATAGTTTTTGTATTATAACTATAATTATACTCTAGAGGTAAAATGAATTAAACATTTATTCACATTCCTTTAAATCCAACTTCGCTCTCAATTTCTCTTAGCTTTACTGTCGAATTATTCGGTGATTGCTGAATTTGGGTTAGGCTACGCGAAATGCCGAATTGACTGATGACAATACCAATAAAAATTACAGCGCCACCAGTATATTGGGCTAAAGTTGGCGCCTCTCCTAAAATTAAATAAGCTGCGATAACTGCTGCAACAGGAGTAAAAGAACCAATTAAAGAAGCTTGAGATATACTAGTAGCTCTTAAACCAGCAATCCAACATGATTGACCAACTACTACAATTACAGGGCCATAAATTAACATCCATTTCCATAAAAATGGTGAAAATACATGCATGAAATGATTTGAACCATAAAGAAATAAGGCAGCAAAGAAAAATACGCCTGTCCCCAAGGCTGTACGATAAATACTGTAAACGCCTAAAGGCACTTGTGCAAGTTTTGCCTTATTAATAATTGTAGAAATAGCTAAGAACACAGATGCTATCGCGGTAAAAATTTCACCTGTTCCTAAGCTAAATAATCCTTTCATCTCCATCATATTTTGAAAGTTAGTTGGCAATGAGATGGTAAGGAATACTCCTATAAAAGAAACAATTGCACCACTTATTTCCAGTAAATTAACTTTTTGTCCAAGCAACCAAATAGAAAAAGCTAAAGTTAAAGGTGGTTCTAATCTGCCAATCAAAACAACATTATTAACATTAGTTATTGCTAGCGCATGAAAAATTAAACCTGGAGCAATTGCACTACTCATTACTGAGGTGACACTAAGATTTAACCATAGCTCCTGGGAAATTTGTCGTAATCTACTGAGCCTAAGTTGTCGTCTATAGACGATTGTTAATACTAGCAAAGCACAAAGATTACCTACAAATAAAACATTACAAAATGAAATCGGGTTCTTACCATCGACAAAATTGTTAGCACCAATTTCCGTCAGCTTGCGGGTAACGGAATTTGCAGCACCAAAAATAAGAACAGCACTCCATAGACAAAATTGACCGGAGAACTGTCGTGTTAATAGAAGAGGTAATATCCGCATTTGGTTTTTGACAATGTAAAATTAGTTAATGAACTAGTTATGAAGTTTTTTTCACAATTTACAGAGAAACACTACCAGTCATTACCTGTTTCCCGGTTGGTTGTGTAATTCCTACTTCTGGTTCAATTGTGACTATAACAGAAGTTGTACCACCCCAATTTTTTAAAGGAATTCTCTGTGTACTCTGTGTCTCTGTGGTAAAAATAATTATTTATTATTATAACTAGAGCTAACCCTGGATAAATCAGGTTTTTCACAACTTTTCTACACATAATTATCATGTAGTTGATTTTACAGTATGCTTTTATACCGATGTTTAATATGAAATAGTTGACTAATGAGTGCATAAATATTAGGGTAATCTGATACTATATAAAAGTAATAAATTAAAGTAATTACCAATGGAATTTAATGAGCTTCAGCAAATTGTTGAATCAAACAGTTGTGCTATTCAAGCACTGGCAGATAGAATAGCAGAACTAACTCATGATATTGGAGGGTTAGCTGAATCTGGGAATCTTGCCCTTGAGGAGCGAGCAGAACTACGACGAGCAACAATCGGTATTGCAAATCTTCTTAGCTCTTTAGATAGCGACCTTCCCACAATTTTAAGAAAACTGAATACTATAGAAAACAAAGTTAGCGAGATTTCGGATAGTATTTCTCAGTCTGGAAGTGGTGCCGATGCTGTGTGATGTTGCGTAAACATCCCAGCATCAAAGCAATATATTAAGGTATGTTTAAACTACGGTGCTTGATAGGCGCCCTTCACAGCTAACCAATTACTAGCAATAGGCATTCGCCATCCTGTACCGAACGCTCGGTCTGTTATTTTGATTCCTGGTGGCGCCTGTCTTCGTTTAAATTCAGCGCGTGCGACCATTTGAATAACTCGGTTTACTGTAGCAGCGTCATGTCCAGCAGCTACTATTTGAGTAGCAGATTGATGCTCGTGTATGAGTTTTTGTAAAATATCATCTAACACTTCGTATTCTGGTAATGAGTCTTGGTCTAGTTGTCCGGGTTTTAATTCCGCACTTGGTGGTTTGACTAATATATTATTGGGGATAATTTCGGTATTTGAGTTTAACCAGTTACATAATGAATAAACTCGTGTTTTTGGAACATCGGCAATAACTGCGAGTCCTCCATTCATGTCACCGTATAAAGTACAGTAACCTACAGCCATTTCTGATTTATTGCCGGTTGAAAGCAGTAGATAGCCAAATTTGTTTGCCACTGCCATTAGTAAGTTACCGCGAATTCGAGATTGAATATTTTCTTCAGCTAACCCAAATTCTGTACCTGCAAATAAACCTACCAAAGCATTATCAAACCCTTCCATCAAATTTCCAATCGGAATAGTTTGTGTTTTTATACCAAGATTATCACCCAATGCTAAAGCATCACTAATTGAATGGTCGGAACTGTAGGGTGAGGGCATTAAGATACCGAGGACATTTTCTTTACCAAGTGCGGCAGCAGCAATAGCAGCGACAAGGGCAGAGTCTATACCACCGCTTAAACCTAAAATAGCTTTAGAAAAGCGACATTTTTGGGCATAGTCACGAACTCCTAACACTAAAGCACGCCAAATTTCTTCGTCTTCGCTTTCACATTCTAAAATAATCGAACTTGGTAGTAAGTCGTGGCGCCCCCCTGAACAGTTACTATCAAACTCAATATATACTAAATCTGTATCAAAACCTGCTGCCCGACAAACAATTTCTCCTTCACGGTTGAGTGCAAAACTGTTGCCATCAAATAATAGGTCATCATTTCCACCAACTTGATTAACATATATTATTGGATGCTTATATCGAATCGCGCTGTATCGTAGCATTGCTTCGCGTAACTTTTGTTTGCTAACGCTATAAGGTGAAGCAGATAAATTGATGATAAAATCTACACCCAGAGTCGCTAAATCTGCAATTGGGTTGATGGCATAGCTACGTTTTCCCCAATACTCTTCATCATTCCATAAGTCCTCACAGATGGTAACACCAATGTTAACGCCATCTAAGGTAAAGTGATTAGGCTGTAACCCTGGTTCAAAGTAGCGATGTTCATCAAAAACATCATATGTTGGTAAAAGACGTTTGTGAAAAATTTGTTGAATACTGCCTTCATCCAGTAGTGCCATACTATTAAATAAGCTTTTACCACCGTTAAGATAAGCCTGCGAATTCGATTCAACAGTACCAACTAACACAGCTAAATTTTCTGGAATATCACGTGCTAATTGCTGCAACGTGCTATTCATCGCCTCAACAAAACTAGGATTTAATAACAAATCTCTAGGTGGATACCCGCATAAAGAAAGTTCTGGAGTTAACAATAAACGGGCGCCTTCCTGAGTTGCTTTTTGTGCGGCATCTAGAATTTTGGCGGCGTTTCGCGGTAAATCACCAATAATAGGATTAAGTTGTGCGATTGCAATTTTCATAATTTTATGAAGCACTAAAGTGCTTACAACGAGTGCTTACAACGAATATTTTTATATAAAAACCAAAGGTTTATTTTTAAAAGGTGCGAAAGCTTCGGCATCAAACCGATATAATGAAGCAGGGCGCCCAGCCCCTCTAGAAACTTTAACACCCGTATCAGACAAAAACCCTAACTTCAAAAGTCGGGCACGGAAATTAGAATAATCAGAAAAATTCTCACCCAAAACAGTTGTATATAACTGATACAAATCATTAAGAGTAAACATATCGGGCAACACATCAAAAGCAACAGGACTATATTCCAACTTGTTTTTCAGGCGCCGATGTCCATACGTCAAAATTTCGTTATGGTCAAATGCTAGTAATGGAACATCTTTAACAGGATACCAAGCTATTCCAGTCACTCCATCAGCAATTAGTTCGGCTTCTTCAAATCTGACTAAAGCAAAATAACTAACCGATAAATATCTAACTCCATAACTATCACAATCCTCCCTAGGGTCACGCTTCGGCCCACCAAATGTATATAACTGTTCTAAGTAAAGATTATTCACACGAATTTTTTCTGACATAATTCGGTAGGCAGCATCTTCTAACGACTCTCCTTGTCGTACTAGGGTACCAGGAAGACTCCAAGAATTTATAAACGGCTGCTGCTGCCGCATTACTAACAGAACTAATAGCCGATTTTGGGCAGTGTCTACTGAAAATATCACATTATCAACACCAACTTTGAAATCTGCCAAAGATTGTTGATTTAGCGAGCGTTCAGGCAATTTTGAGTTACGTCCTGGCATTTGTACAAATGCTGTTGATTGATATAGTCTATTACAGATGGTGTTAAAGCATCAGAGTTGCCGTGTTCCCGGTACGATGTAGAAGAAACATCTAAACCAGTTATTGGCGCAATTGTTATTTTGGCGCCCCCCTGAACGCTTAGTTGCTTTACTCGAAGCATACTAGTTTCATTTATTGCATATCCTGGACGTGGTATTACCAAAAGTTTTACCTGTTGCAATAAATCTTCAATTCGATACCAGCGGGGTAGCTGAGTAAGCAAATCTGAACCAACTACTAGAGTATACTCTGCCGAATGCCATTTTTGCTTGGCTTTATCTAATGTTTCTAAAGTTCGTAAGCTGCTGAGGTCTTGTTGTAAATGTACATTACTAGGGTGTGACTCTATACCATCAATAAGCATTTGTAACATTATGACGCGATGCTCTAATGATACTTTATGTGACTTAAAAGGATTTTCTGCCGCCCATACTGCAACTAAATCAAAACACTCTGATAACCATTTTAATACTTTTTGATGTCCAGCAGTTGGCGGGTCGGCACTTGTTCCAAATAATGCTATTTGCATAAGTTAGTTCTGATTTTTTTTAGTTATTTGAGTCAGTTGTTCTAAATCTTCTGATATTACAATTTTCGGTGTATGGCTATTTTCTATTTGTCTTATTTGCTCAGGTAAGCTTGCTACTTGCGCTTGAGTACGTTTTTTGATAGTAGCTAAGTCTTCTTGCTGTTTTATACGTATACCTTCTTTGATAAATACTTGTAATAAAGGTTGTTCTCCTTCTAATGGTTCTTCTGTCATTAACCCCAAACGGTCGTTTTCTAGTTTAATACCATTGTTATTCTTTACATAACGTCGAAAAATTTGTTTTCGTCCTGGGTATGTTGCTTTACCGCTCGACTGCTTCATTACAGGTATACTATCTATCTCTACTAATTTATAAACTCCATTCACAGGAGAACCCGTTACTAGTTTTGTACCTAAACCATAACCGTCAATTTGGGCGCCTGCTGCTTTCAAACGGCTAATTTCCCACTCATCCAAATCTCCACTGGCAAAAATGGGTACATTTGGTAAGTAAGAACGAACTTGATTTGACAAATTTACTAAATCCCCAGAATCAAGCCTAACCCCTGCCAATTCTATTTCTCCAGAATTTAATTTCTCACCTAACTTTTTAGCTGCCGCTACCGTATCATAGGTATCTATTAATAATGCCGCACCAGGAAAATAACGATGGAATGCCGTAAACGCCTGGTCTTCACTACCATCGAGTGCTGAAAGTGCCATAACCAACGCATGAGCCATCGTACCACTTGGTTGCGTACCTAACTGTAACGCAGCGAACACATTTGATGTAGCATCTAAACCTGCCGCTAACGCTGCACGTGCTGCCCATACGGCGCCTTGAGGACTAAACGCACGTCGCGTTCCAAACTCCAACAGCGTCGCATTTTCACCAGCCACATCACGAATACGTGCTGCACGTGTTGCAATCAAAGTTTGATAATTAATTGTATTCAATAAATACGTCTCTACTAATTGCGCTTGCCATAGAGGCGCCTCAACCCGTAAAAATGGTTCATTCTCAAAGACAGCGGTACCTTCTGGAACCGCCCAAACATCACCAGTAAACCGAGCGTTTTCTAGTAGTTTCCAAAATCTATCTGGTGCATTATCAAAAATAGAAGTTCGCTTCAAAGCTTCTATTTGCGTCTCATTAAACCGCAATTTCTCCAAATACTCCAACGCTTGCGCCAAACCCATTGCAATCAAATAACCAAACCCCGATGGTAAACGACGCACAAATAGCTCAAAACTCGCTCTTTTGTTTTCAACCCCTTCACCTACATAACAAGCTGACATTGTTAACTGGTAAAGGTCTGTCAGCAAACTACAATCATCCTCACTCACAAATAGCGATGATTGCTGCATGTCTCTTTCCAGATAGCCCAACCCCGAATAAATGGTCATTGTCAAAGGCGCCTCCGAAGAATGCTTATAACAATTATGGTAGTTTTCACCAAAAATAATGTCAAGTGACAAAAGCTAGAAAGTAGACAACCTGGCTGAAATAGTATATTTACGGTAAATATAATGCTAAATTAATAGAATATTTAACATTTTGTAATAGTTATACCTAACTTTACCTAACTGGCATCTTGCACAGACGCGCTTATTGAGAATGAAAAAGCTTGTAACGCCTATTATGGCGTAGGGCTGGCACTGCCCACCTTACCCAAGCCTGACGGTAGGTGCATTCCGGTGAGTTAACCCAAACTACTTATAACAAAAGCTATGTTACGAAAAATATAAAAAACAGTAGTAGAACTTCACAATAACTTCAAGTAATATTGCATCTAATTTAAATATGTTGCGAATATAAGCTAACTAATGTCATCGGAACTAGAGTATGAATATCACAAAAAAATAGTGATTAAAGAAATCACACAAGGGGTATAGTGTTATGTCTATCTCGAAGATTGTAGCAGTCGTCACCCAGTATATTAGTGAAGCTGCGATGGAAATTTTTGCTCCTACGCACGATTCTTATCCAAATATTGGTGTACAACCTTTCAGTGGTGAACCGTTTAAAGGTCACGTTGACAAGTTGTAAGTAAAAAAATAATTATTTAGAAACCGGGTTTTTTAAAGAAACCCGGTTTCTCGGTTTTTACAAATGGTCCCATTCAAATTCTGCCAGTAATAGTAAGCAAAATGCCATCAAAGCACCTGTTGCTAAAAATTGCCATTCCCCAATGAATCTTAGTATATATATACCTAGTAAATGTACGGCGCCTGTTATTAAAAGCGTGCGAGAACGTACAGCTAAACCAGTACATAAATATCCAGTAGCACTAAGTCCTAACCACAACGGACATAAATTCAGCAGTATTTCTCCCCAACCAAAAGAAATACCTAAATCAGTTAGAATAATTCCTATTAGCATTAATGCTGCCCACAAGTACAGCAACCATTCCACTTGTCTGCGCTTTACCCAGTAATGCGACCAACTCATCATCACAATAGTGCCAACAAAGCTAAGAATCGACCATAATGTTGCTTGTAGACTCCAATCGACTGGTAGAAACTGGGCTGTTATAAACATTGGAATAAGCAGTAAGCTCCACACCAAAAATGCTTGGTCAATGCGGGTATAAAAATTAGAATAAAGTCGAAAAGAGCCTATTTGCCAATTTACAAGCCAAAGTCCCTTGATATCATGTATATCTAGAGTGGCTTGTTTACGGCGTAACGGTGGTACTGAATAATTAAAAAAGGTCATTATAATTACGTTGCTTTATTTTTATGAAAATTTAATGATTTACTGACTCGCGCTACGTCATATTTATGTTTTATCTTGTCTGGCAACGCTTCATTTTTACTCTGCCTACGGGTAGTGAGTTTGGTTATTTTATATTCTGTCTCATGCAGTATATTCTGCTATTCCTTTTACAAATCCGCAGTCCTACTGTCTAGGTTCTGCACTATGCGGCTCATAAAGCTACACACGCTTACCTACAAATTTTATTAAAACTTAACAATTTATCAAAGTAACCGGGTTTTTACAATAAACCCGGTTTCAATTTCTAAATAAAAGATAAAAATACCGTGAAAAGTACACTTGCGCTCACGAGTAACCATATTGACTGTGAGTATTGTGATAACTATTTCTTAAAGCTTCTACCAATGGGACAGAAATTAACGAAGGATTTTAGATTCAAGATTTTTATTAATTGGCGAAAATCATTTGCAGCAGTTAAATGCTGCATATAAATCTAAAACGTCCACAGTTTGAGCATAAAAGCAAGTAGCACGCTACAGACAATTATATCTCTTGCATTCAAACGCTAAACATTATCAGGAGTAAAACATAATGCTTTGGAAATTAGCAGTTGGCGCCCTCATGTTGCCCGCTTATTTGGGGATTAGCACAGTTTCTGCACAAGCAGCAGTAACTCCCCAAACTAGCGCACAATCAGAAGTCGCACAAAATGTACAAGATTCGGCGCCTCAATACTACGCCAACAACTATAACTACCAATCTAATTGCAAACCTCGTTACAAACGTCAGTCATATGGCGGGTATAAGCAGCAAAATTACTACCGTCCTCGCCATAATGGCTACCATCAAACCAATTACTACCGTCATAGTGGTCACAAAAAGTACGGTCATGGTTCTCACAATAATGGGTATCACAATAATGGGTATCACAATAACGGGTACCACAATAATGGGTACCACAATAACGGGTATGGCCATTAATTAATGAGGTGCGTGACGTACATTACCTGGTTGAGGTAAAAGGCTAGGGCAGCAGTTCCTAAAGGGACGGTTAAATTATCAATACCTAGGAAGGAAAATGCTTCTAAAACTGTTGCCACGACAGCAACAATTAAGGACACAACCCAAGTTTGCCAAATATTGCCTTGAACGCTATATAAAATCAAACTAGAGATAACAAAGCTGACGAAGGTCATTGACAATGAACCTTCCCAGCTTTTTTGCCCGCCTAGGACTGTATATTTATGTTTCCCAAAACGCTGTCCTACTAGTGCGGCAGAACCATCACCCCACGTCATTATTAAGATACCTAACGCTGCGTAGTAAGGCTGATTGAGATACCAAAACCACGCGATTAAGATACCAATACTCACAGCGTAAAAAAACGTGCCTAAGCTTTTGCGCCCCACACTATTGATACCGGGTAAGATCGGGAAGCGATAAGATAATAGCGTTATGGCGCCTGCTAAAATCGAAGCAGTAATGCCTAAAATAGCGGGTATATCAAGCCACCATGCCAGTAAAATTACGTTACCTGTGCCAATATGAACAATCTTTCGCAAAATTTCAGTGTCTTTACTCACAGTACGGCTAACGACCCATGCGAGAGACAGGACAAACCCAACCCAAGCTGCAACACTAGAAATTTGCAGCCACAAAGGGTAACTTGAATCTAAATCAGTAAGTAAAGTTATCAAAGATACAACACTAAATAATAAACAGTAAATTTTGTCTTTTATAGTTCCAGTTTACATTTAAAATGAAGCAGTTATTTATTTGGTTGATTCGCGGTTATAGGATGTTTATCTCTCCCCTATTTCCGCCAACTTGTCGCTTTCAACCAACTTGTTCAATGTACGCCATTCAAGCTATCGAAAGATTTGGTGCCATCAAAGGTACTTGGTTAGCCACAAAGCGCATTTTACGCTGTCATCCTTTCCACCCAGGTGGCTACGACCCAGTACCCGAATCCTCATGTTCATGTAAAAACCATGACAATAACTAACTCCTAACTCCTAACTCCGTAATGCGACCATATAACAATATACCGATTATCGAATGCGGCGAACCATTAATAAAAATACCTTTAGAAAAATTTGCCGTAGAAACACCTCACCCATACGAAAAATTAGGCGCCCCTTACGGGCAATACTCACCATACTTCTTAAGACAGAGTGTAATAAAGTGTTTAATTGAAGCTCAAAATTACCTACAACAAAAGTATCATAACTGGCAAATCCAGATATTTGATGCTTATCGTCCAATCGCAGTGCAGCAATTTATGGTCGATTATAGCTTTACATCTTGGATTCAACAAAGAAATTTAATCGAATCGGATTTAACTTCAATACAGCGTCAACAAGCTTGGGAAGAAGTTTATAAAATTTGGGCTGTACCAAGTTTAGACCTTAAAACCCCACCCCCTCATAGTACAGGCGCCGCACTCGATGTAACTTTAGTAAATGAAAGTCAAGAAATTCTTGATATGGGTTCACCTATCGATGAAATGTCTGATAGGTCACTCCCCAACTACTACGATAATCACAATGATTCTACTTCAAACCAATATCACTCAAACCGCAAACTATTGTGCGAAGTCATGGAAAAAGCAGGTTTTTATCGTAACCCACGTGAATGGTGGCACTTTTCGTATGGCGACCAAATGTGGGCATGGCAACACAACGAAAAAAACCCAAATAATATCGTCACCGCAAAATACGGAAGAATAAGCTAAGAGTTAGGAGGCGCGGAGTAGAAACTCAGAACTCAAAACTCAGCACTCAGCACTTTCAACTCTTTATGCATCTTGAGGATTTAGCTGTACCAACTCTTCAGTAGTATAGGCGCCGACAGGACTCCAAATCAAATAAGGTACGAGTAATAGTGCAGCGATACGAGAAACAGGCAGAACAGATAATGTCAAAAGCAAACCTAAGATTACACCAACAGAACCAATAGTTTCTCCAACACGCAAACTACGGAATCTGAGCATTAAAGGAATATATGTGACAGTAATGATTTCCAAGAGCAAATAAAAACCCATTAATAACCAAGTTAGTAAGGTTCCTGGATTTTTCTGCCATACAAAGTTAGCAGATGCGGCACCACAAATAAAGATAACAGTCCAAATAACTGGAATTAAAGGTTCAAATACCAACCAACGTGGACGAGCTAGTTTAGCAAACCATTTAACATCGCGGGGAGTAATGAAAAAACTTCCGAATTGTACTATTAGTGTAATTGCGCCAATTACTATCCAAGATTGCAACATAGTATTCAAACTCTGCAAGTAAAGTTATAAATCTATTTTGTCAACCCTGACTATAACTATTAATCAATCTATGGTTGGAGAAATTATTGGTATATTATTAAGCATCGCGAGGGTTTAAACGAGCCATTACCAAAGTAGTATAAGTACCTATAGGACTCCACAGTAAGTACGGTACAAGAAGTAAAGCTGCTAAACCAGAAACGGGAAGCACAAATAATGTAAGTAATAAACCTACCACAAATCCGGCGCCACCAATGATTGTACCGACTTTCAAACTGCGAAGTCTAAACATTACAGGCGTATATGCAATTGTGAGTATTTCCAATAGTATATATGTAGCCATTCGTAACCAAGTTTCTGTAGTACCTGGGTTACGTTCCCAAACAATATAAGCAGACCATCCTGCACAAACAAAAACAACAGTCCAAATTACAGGTATCAACTTTTCAAAGGTCAACCAACGTGGACGCTGTAAACGATTGAACCACTTACGGTCATCAGGAGTAATAAAGTTTGCAGCCAGCGCGATAATAAAACCAACGCCAAGAATAACCATCCACGATTTAATCATTGTGACATTACCATCTGCCATTTAATCTTAATTCTGGCAAATTTCATGGTATTACTCTTCATCCGTTGGTTTGAAAATAGTAATAGTAAGGTGGGCACTGTCCACCCTACATTAAACAAGTCCTGAACGCAAAGCGACTACAGCAGCCTGTACTCGGTCGTCTACTGAAAGCTTATTCATAATTCCGCGAACGTGGGTTTTTACTGTGTTAGGACTTAAATATAGTTTCTCTGCAATTTCAGGGTTACTCAAACCATCTACCATTAACTTCAATACTTCTAACTCGCGCTGTGATAAATTTGCTGGGTTGGCTTTAGAAGCAGGTGGTTTAAGATTTTCAATGACTCGTCTTGCGATTTGTGGGTCTAGATAAGCTGCTCCTTCAACTGCGGCAGAAATTGCGCTTAATAACCGCTCAACGGTTGCGCCTTTGATACAATAAGCATCGGCGCCGCTCGATAAAGCAGCGATAATTTCGGTTTCGGTTTGATGCGATGTCAACATTACGATATGAGTTTGGGGTAGTGCTGCCTTAATTTGTTGTGTTGCTGCAATACCATCCAAACGAGGTAGTCCAATATCCATTACAACTAAATCAGGTTTGAGTTTAAGCGCTGCTTGAACACCTAAGTAACCATCTTCTGCTCGTCCAACTATTTCTAATTGTGGATATGACATTAATGATTGCTCAAGTCCCAATTGCATCATTGGGTCATCTTCAACAATTAGTATCCGTAGCGGTGGAGCATCGAGTGGTAGATTTAAAGACATAATATTAAATTATAAGAATTAAAATTCAATTCCTGGTTGTGCTTTTACCCCTTGTTCACGGAAGGGATGTTTTACTAAAGTCATTTCTGTTACTAAGTCTGCCCGTTCAATGAGTTGCTTCGGCGCCCCTCTTCCTGTAAGAATAACGTGATTCAAGTCAGGTTTATGTTCTAATCCTTTGATAATATCTTCGACATTTAGATAACCAAGTTTGAGCGCAATATTAACTTCATCCAAAAGCACGACGCGGAAATCTGGGTTTTTGATGTAAACAAGGGCTTTTTCCCATGCAGCTTGCGCTACCATTATATCTCGCTCACGGTCTTGAGTTTCCCAAGTAAACCCTTCTCCCATCGCATGAAATTCTAACTGGTTAGACCATACACTTAATACTTTCTTTTCTGCTGGTTCCCAGGCGCCTTTGATAAACTGAATTATTGCGACTTTATAACCATGCCCAAGCGCGCGTATAACCATTCCCAACGCTGCCGTAGTTTTACCCTTGCCATTACCTGTATTAACGATAATCAAACCTTTTTCTGATATCGCGTTTTCTATACGCTTATCTTGCACTTCTTTGCGGCGCTGCATTTTCTTATTATACTGCTCGTCAGTTAATCTCGCAGCTTCAGCTACAGCCGCATCACTTGTACATTCTTCCCAATCTTTATTAATTTCCATAATTTTAATATACAATCTTGTTATGTATTTTTACCACAGAGACGCGGAGAACACAGAGAGTAGAGGTGTGCGAGTTGGCGCCGACTTCCATAATTTATGTGTATAAAAACTACACTATTTATAAAAATTAACTTGTAAAATAGCGTCTTTTTTGCGTTAACGCAGTTTGCCCGGAGGGCGAATAACACTTAATTATTTCAAAAATAAGTAGTAATATTTACCTTATAACTATAATCTAATTCTGTCTTTCTTATCTCTGTATTCTCTGTGTCTCTGTGGTAAAAAAACTATATTACCACACAGGCAAGGATGCCTGTGCTACTAATGTAATAATTCTTCTACCTGATGCTGACTCCACAAAGTTCGGTATAAACCTGGCTTTTGCACCAAATCTATATGTGTTCCTATTTGAACAATTTGCCCTTTGTCCATGACAAATATTCGGTCTGCTGCTGCTGCTGCTGATAATTGATGCGTAATAAAAATTACGGTTTTACGAGTTGTACCACCCGAAATATTACGTAAAATTGCCGTTGCAGTTTGATTATCAACGCTAGAAAGGGCATCGTCTAAAATCAATACAGGAGCATCTACAAGCATCGCACGCGCGAGAGCAGTACGCTGTCGTTGTCCACCCGAAAGAGTAATACCACGCTCACCTACAATAGTTTCGTAACCCGCAGGAAAATTCATAATTTCAGGATGAATTTGCGCGCTCTTAGATGCTGCTTCAACTTCTTGAATTTCAGCTATAGGGTCAGCGTAACGAATATTATTTTTTATAGTTGTACTAAACAAAAAGCTATCTTGAGGTACATAAGCTATTGCACCCCGTAAGTCAGCAATAGTTATTTTAGTTATATCGATACCATCAAGAAACAATTGTCCCGGAGCTATATCGAGTAATCTTGGTAGCGAGTTTGCCAAGGTTGTTTTTCCTGAACCTATCGCACCAACTATCGATATTGTTTCCCCAGGTTCTATTTCAAAGCTTATATTATCTAGAGCTAATGTATTACTCTGTGGATAGCCAAAACTAAAGTTTCGAGCAGTAATTTTACCTTTAATGTTTTCAGGCGCCAGATGAATCGCATTTAATTCGTCAGCGATTTTTGGTCTCGTTTCTAAAATTGCTTCGATACGGTCAATGCTGACTTCACCACGCTGGTAAGCCGTAATTGTAAATCCTAACAGCGCAGTTGGAAAAACTAGACGTTCAACATAAATTAGCAACGTCACAAAGTTACCTACCGATAGACTACCATCTGCAATTTTTGTGGCGCCTAACCAAATAATGATTAAAGAACTAACACTCGCTAAACCACCAATTAATGGAAAAATTGTGTTGCGAGTCCTAGCTAGCTCAAGGTTTGCTCCTAATAGTCGTTGATTTTTTTCGGCAAACGCACGTCGTTCGTTGTCCTCTTGTGCGTAAATTTTAATCAACGCCATACCACTAACATCTTCTTGTATAAGTCCACTAATATCTGAAATTTTTTCTTGAACTCTCGCTTGTTGGTTACGAAGCTTTTCACTGTATATATGTACTAATAAAAACATTAATGGATATACAGTCAGCGATGCCAAGGTTAAATCGATATTAATACTCAACATTATGGGTAATGTCAATGTGTAAGCAAAAAATGTATTCGCCAAACTCAAAACAGCGAAACCTAGTAACCTACGGATATTGTCTACATCGCTTGTCGCACGACTAATTAAGTCACCAGCAGTGTTAGTGGCAAAATATGAAGGTTCTAATGTCAGCAAATGTTCAAATATATTTTGTTTCAGGTCAAACTCAACCTGACGACCAACACCAAACAGCCAAATACGCGAAGCCATACGAATTAGCCACATTGCCGATGTTAAACAGACAACAGGCACTACGTAACGCAATACTTGGTTAATAGTAAATTCAAACGAAAGTCTATCAACCGCAGAGCGTATTAGTAGAGGTATATAAACCCCCAAACCGTTTACAGTAAATAATGCACCTACTCCTAATGCTGCATCACGCCAATGTGGACGCAGGTAAGAACCCAATTTTGCCAGCCTTCTTGATGTTGCCATTACAGCATTGTTACTTCTGATTACATTACTTATCTTATTATCCAGCTACTAAATTATAAATGAATCACATTTAGTACATATTTTCTATGCAACTCAGCACTTTCTACTCAGCACTTTTTACAGAGACAGAACGAGCCACGAAGGCGTGGCTCAAAGTAAATGACAATGGTTATCAAATTCAGAAATTAACGACCACGAAGGAATATAAAGCCTTGATTTAGGAAAGCTTCCCAAGCAGCGGTTGTTTGTGCAAGAGCTTGTGCATTAGGAATAAAATCCTCAAGCGCTATCCTTCCGCGACGAGCAGTATCTGCTGGTGTTGTTTGCATCAAGTATGAAGGCACGTCGCTACGAGCAGAACCACTAACGATAGCATTAACATCAGATTGAGAAGCTAATGCTACAAGGGTTTGCTGTGGTTGACCTTCTGGTAACATCTGAGCTAAACGAGGGCTAACCAAGAAGTAAGCAAACGCTGGTGTGCTAGCAATTAACAAAATCGTTAGTGCCCAACCGAGTAAATATCCTCCTGGTTTATCAATGGCGCCACCTTTAAGACGCTGTGCGGCAAAAATCATTAGTAAAATCGCCGCACCCAGTGGTTTGAGCGGGAACGATATGAATTGCCATAAAGGAGATACGACTGTTCCTGTACCACCAGGGTTAAAAAACGACAGCAGTAGTACAAATGAAAGAACAATTAAAACAAATCTTCCGAAAAAGCCCCCAGAAGGATAAAACCTTTGGAACAAGGAATAAAGGATAGTACCCAGAAGCAGCCAGAGTAGTACCCGGCTTAACATTACAAACATAGGCTCACTCTCAAATCGTATATAAGCGACAGCCTTTTTGATTTGGGCGATTGACTTATTGTTACCGTCAAATTGTAGTAGGACTTCCTTTTGACCGCAATAAACTCCTCACACCCCACACACAAAGACTACCGTCGTAGTGATTTTAGAGCATAATCTCGAACTTGGCTTACTGAATTGTGATTTTCCTGTTAGGTATTTTGTATTAAGTAAATTAAATTAGTTGAAGAGACTTCTACATGTAAGGAAAAACTATGTCGTCTGCAAAGCCCACCATCCTTGTCACAGGAGGAGCTGGATACATTGGTTCGCATACCGTGCTTGCCCTTAAGCGAGCGGGTTACGAGGTAGTAATACTTGATAATCTTGTGTACGGGCATCGTGACTTAGTTGAAAAGGTTTTACAGGTCGAGTTGGTTGTAGGCGATACAAATGACCGAACCTTACTGGATAAGCTATTTACAACGCGCGCATTCGATGCGGTCATGCATTTTTCGGCATACGCATACGTAGGTGAATCAGTCAGTGACCCCGCAAAGTACTATCGAAACAACGTTATTGGTACCATAACGCTGTTAGAAGCGATGTTAGCGGCTTCTATTAAGAATTTTGTATTTTCGTCAACTTGTGCAACATACGGCGTACCAAAAGAAGTACCCATTCCCGAAGACCATCCACAAAATCCCATTAATCCCTACGGCGCCACCAAATTGATGGTAGAACGTATACTCACCGACTTTGATGTTGCATACAAACTAAAATCAGTTAGATTCCGCTACTTTAACGCCGCTGGCGCCGACCCAAGTGGAAATTTAGGCGAAGACCATAACCCCGAAACCCATCTTATTCCCTTAGTTTTACAAACCGCTCTTGGTTTACGCGACTCAGTATCAATTTTTGGTACCGACTACCCAACATCAGATGGTACGTGTATTCGAGATTATATCCACGTCAGCGACTTAGCAGATGCTCACATATTAGGGCTAGAATACCTCCTCAAAGGTGGCGACAGCGCCGTATTTAATTTAGGCAACGGTAGCGGCTTCTCAGTCCGCGAAGTCATTGATACCGCCATCAAAGTTACAGGCAAAGAAATTAAAGCCATTGAATGCGAACGGCGCCCAGGCGACCCACCATCATTAATAGGCAGTGGCGACAAAGCACGACAAACATTAGGCTGGGAACCCAAATATTCTTCCATCGAAGATATACTTACCCACGCATGGTCTTGGCATCAAAAAAGACACAAATAAAAAACCCAATCTCTTGTAACTCTCTTGTGAACCTCTTCTCTTGTGGAGCGGGCATCCCTGCCCGCCCCCCTCACTTCAAACAAACACAATTCCATTGAAACCAAACCGCAAGTGCAGCACTTTCATAATAATCAATTTGAGGTTGAATCCAAACATCTCGAAAATAATTTTCAGGCGTCTGGTAATGAGCAACATCACCAGCAATACAAAGATTATCCTCTCCTAATCCTTGATAAACTGTGTAAATTAGGCGCCGTATTATTTCTTCTTGAACTTTTTGAATAGACGCAGCAATATCCATTTCCCATTGACCAATCTTACTTTCCGATTGAAGCGATGCTTGAAAAACTTGGTCATAATTTTTATTAGTCAAATTCCATTGCATCAAATTATACAAATAATCTGAATTTATCTGGAAAGTTCCATTTTCTCTAGAATCAACTAATTTATCAAGAAACATATTAGCATACTTTGGTGTTCCATGACGTGCTAACTCCTTAAGTCTATACTCATCAGAATTAAGCTGAATGCCTGTATAATATGTAAAAGCAAAAGAAAGTATTTTCAAAGAGTTAGGAAAATCTAATTTCCATTGAAGTATTAACTGACCGTCTCTAGCCAACCAAACTGAGGCAGTTGTCCACTCACCAACATTATTAAAACAAATCACTGCTGCACGATGAAAAGGACTCATCAAAAAAGCTGAACTTGCTTGTAATTGATTATCTTCTACAAAATCAATTGGTGGTAAATTAGAAAAATCACAATTTACAAGCGCAGCTAGTTCTGCTTTTAACTTAAATTCAAGGTTATGTTTGTCTGGTTGTGTCATGACCTGAAGAAACTTAGATGTAATTAAAGGTTTATCGTAGAAAACAATCCTATCTAAATCATGGAATTTAATTTCTGCCTCTCTTAGACAGTAATATATTGAATTTATTGGAACACCAATATCCGTTATGTTGGTAAAACATTTTTCTTTAACAGCGGTTATAATTTCACCATTAATTAGTAAAGCAGCACCGCTATTTTGGTAATATGCACAAATTCCTAATATCCTCATTTTTCCTCTTTAGAGAAATATTGTAATAATTAGTATTTCCTATTTTATTTTTGAGAAAATTTTAAAATCATATAAACCCGGTTTATTATTAGGTTTGATGAAAATTTAAACACAATTACAATATTAATGCAACTCTAAATCAGAAGTTGATTACACAACTAAATAAATGTTATAAATGCCTAAAATATAAAATGTAATACTTTACAAAAGTAATAAAAGTAATAAAAGTAATATGAAGATTATTTATTATTTTGTAAACGTAGTAATAATACAATTAACATTAAAATTGTCAATATTATAATAGCTAACTGATTTTGCTTAGTTATAGAAAGGGCGCCTAAATAACGCGAACCAGTAGCAATAGCGTGAATAACAGCAAAAATCAAAGCAGGAACACTTAATAAATGAATATGGCGCCAATATTGACCCAATTTCTTCTGCATCGAATCAAAACTAGTGAGTGCAGCAGGTGTCATTAATACTAAAGCTACACCACCTGCGGCAATACCCCATTGAAATTGTAATGGTAAAAACCAAAATGCTTCAAAATTCCAATCCAAAGAATGTTGCAGCATATGAGTTGTATGTGCAACCGAAAGAACATATGCTCCCACACCCAAAGCGCGACGATAACGTAATGGCGCCGACCACAAATTACTAATTGGACGTGCGACAAGGGCTAACATTAAACACAACAACGCCGCATGTCCTGTAAAATCAACCATCATATCACCCGTTCGCAACAAAGTTAAGGCGCCAATTATTAGCGTTACCCAACCACCCAAACGGAATAACTGACTGCGCTTATCTTTACTTAAAACCGACGTTGATATTCCTACTCCCAACATAGTTGGTAAAGTTCCTAAACCAAAAGCGAACATCGTGGTGGCACCTTTAATTAAATCACCAGTTTCAGCAGCTTTAATTTGTGCTGCATACAAAAAACCACAAGGTATCAAACCCCAAGTAATACCAAGTAAAGCAGGAGTCCACCAAGTTGCTTTAAGAGAAAGCTTGACCATTCCGGCATTTAGACGGTCATGTAATTTGGATTGTAATAAAGGATGTAATAGAGGTACACGGGGTAATAAGTCGGGTTTAATTTGCCGTAATCCAAACCAAATCAACATTAAACCAGTAATAATAGCCAGAAAGCGACGCATATCACTCCCAACACCTGCCATTTGACCGCTTGCTAGAAACACCGAACCAATAGCTCCAATAGCGGCGCCTATTATCATATAACTAAGTGTTCTACCGAGGTTGAGAAGAATATGGAACTGTAATTGTTGGCGCCAGTCAGGAGTATTTTGGGTTTGAGAAAGAGAGAAAGCAGCAGCAAGAGGGCCGCACATACCAACGCAGTGACCAAAACTTCCCAAGAACCCAAGAGTAAAAATAAGCCAAAAATCTAACATTCTTCTTTCTAATTGTTTTATGAAAAAATTAATCTGGCTGGTACTGCTGGTAATAATAGCGTTAGGTATAGTTGCTGGTAGAAACTTTTTTGATAAAGCACCGCAACCACCTGTTGACACAATGCGAGTTCAAAATGATATTAATGAGGAGGAGGCGCCGCAACAAAAGTTAGAAAGTGCGGTAAGTTCTCCCCTAGTACAAACAGATGCTTTACTCGCTCATCTTCAAAAATTAAATTTTCAGCGATATACCGATGCAGAAAGAGCTTCTGCGCGTAGTTATATTACAGCGGAGCTAAAAAAATACGGTTTTAAACCAAAATTGCAAAACTTTGGTCAGGGAATAAATATAGTCGCGGAACGTCCAGGAACAGATAAAACCGCAGGTAGTATTTTAGTAGGCGCCCACTATGACACAGTATATCAATCTCCGGGTGCAGATGATAACGCGAGTGGTGTAGCAGTTGTATTAGAAGTTGCCCGACTATTAGCGCAACCGACACCAAGAGGTTTGCAGCTAGTGCTATTCGACAAAGAGGAAACAGGGTTATTAGGAAGTCAAGCTTACGTCAAAAAAGCAAAAAATATTCAGAAGAACTTGCGCGGCGCCGTAGTCATGGATATGGTAAGTTACGCATGTTATACCCCAGGATGTCAAAAATACCCACCAACCTTACCAATTACACCTCCTAGTGATAAAGGAGATTTTCTAACAGTAGTTGGTGACATAGAACACTCACCACTACTAAATTCATTTCAAAATAACGCATCTAAGCAAGCAAATTTACCTGCTGTCCTCACAGTACCCATACCACTCAAAGGACTATTAACCCCCGATACCTTGCGTAGTGACCACGCACCATTTTGGTATCAAGGAATAGGAGCAGTACTAGTAACAGACACAGCAAACTTACGTACTCCGCACTACCATCAACCCAGCGACAAACCAGAAACCATAGACCGTAACTTCTTTGTCGGTTCAGCGCAAATAATAGTAAACGCAACTAATAACTTACTTAAAAGTAGCAATGATTTGAAAACACCACCCTCAAGTTAAATAGTCAACGGAGTCGTTTTAAGGTTTGGAACCATAGTTGGCTTTCTAGTTGGGGTAATTATAATCTATCAAGTTTTATACACAGACATCAGCGAACATTTATCTGAATATGCCACTCTTAAAGCAATGGGTTATCCAGACCGCACGCTTCTTTTAGTAGTCTTGCAAGAAGGAGTTATTTTAGGTGTACTAGGATTTATACCTGGTTTTATTGCTTCTATCGGTATTTATCAACTGCTGGTAATACTTACCCGCATACCATTAACCATGCAAAGAAGCGTTGCACTTCAGGTTTTTATATTAACTATATTAATGTGTAGCGTATCCGGCGCCATTGCTACAAACAAACTACGCTCTACTGACCCAGCAGATGTATTTTAAACCAACTATTGCAATCAACAACCTCAATCACGCCTTTGGTCAAGGTAACTTAAGTAAACCAGTACTAAGCGACATTAACTTAAATATAAACCCTGGAGAAATAATAATATTGACTGGCCCATCAGGAAGTGGTAAGACAACTTTACTATCATTAATTGGTGGACTGCGTTCTGTACAGTGTGGTAGCTTAAAAATTTTTGGTCAAGAAATGCGTGGCGCCAATAAAAAGCAACTAACACAAATTCGCAACCAAATTGGATTTATATTTCAACACCATAATTTACTTAAATGTCTCACCGCTTATAGTAATGTGCGGATGTCGCTCAAACTTCATCCAGAAATTCCTAAACTAGAACACCGTCAACGTGCGGTTGCAATGTTAGAAGCAGTTGGACTTGCCGACCGCGTAGATTATTATCCTGAAAAATTATCAGGAGGACAAAAACAGCAAGTTGCCATTGCGCGCATTAGTTGCTCAACCAAAGCTAGTTCTTGCAGATGAACCAACAGCTTCATTAGATAGCAAAACCGGACGTGATGTAGTAGACATTATTCAAAGTCTTGCAAAAGAAGAAAATTGCACAGTACTTTTAGTAACTCACGACACGCGCATTTTAGATATAGCTGACCGTATTGTAAACATGGAAGATGGAAAGTTACTAACGGCGCCTAATTAAAGCTTTTTTCCCAATAAATACGCAAGCAATTACAATGCAGGTAGCTAATAACATCAGGGGTGTAACTTGCTCATGAAGAAACCAAGCAGAAAATAAAATAGTTAAAAACGGTTGTAATAGCTGTATTTGACTAACTCTGGCAACACCCGCAACCTTCATTCCATGATACCAAGCAAAAAATGCTACAAATTGACTAATAATACTTACATAACCAAAACCTAACCAAGCGTTGGGTGAAGCTATTAACCCATGTTCAAAAATACTTAACGTAACAGGAATAAGTAAAATAGGGGCAATAAATACTAATGCCCAGCAAATAACCTGCCATCCTCCTAATATAGAAGCAAGTTTTCCACCTTCAGCATATCCAATAGCTGCGGCAAAGGAGGCACCTAAAAGTAAAACATGTGCCCCTTGAATACTACCACCACTTGAAAATAGAACAAATAAAACAATTGTAGTACTACCTGTTATACTAGCAATCCAAAATTGGAATGAAGGACGTTCACCAACTCTAACAGTAGCAACGATAGCAGTCGCTAAAGGAACTAAACCAGTAATAATGGCACCATGTGCAGCTGGTAATTGCTGCATTGCCCAAGCAGATAATAAAGGAAACCCAATAATTACACCTATTGCTACAACAATTAAATTTCCCCAAAGTTTACGTGGTGGCAAAGGTTGACGAGTTACCCACAGTATCAGTATTGCTAATACACTTGCAACAACCGCGCGTCCAAGTCCCACAAAAACAGCGTCAAAATCTGTAACTGCAACACGAGTAGCAGGTAAAGTCAAACTAAAACCCAATACACCCAGAAAACCATAAAATAACCCTAGTGTTTCCGGGTTAATGCTGTAAGTAAATTGTTTCATTAGCTTTAATTGCATTTGTAAGGCTTAAACTGCGTAGATTATTTACAGGCGCCTACTTTTAGGTTCGCACCAAGTACAGCTTTGCGAGAAGGTACAGATTCAACTAGTTTTACCTAGCACAGTTACAATAATCTCAACTGTTCTAGTTCAATTTCACATAACTGTACCAACTCAAATAATCAAAAATCACTTATATTGCCTGTAGTAGCTTTAATTACTCGCCATTCATTGAAAGGGGTAAGCTTGTGAATATTCTTTTAAATCGTCATTCTGAGCAACCAGTTTATCAGCAAATTCACAACCACTTCAGCCGCTTAATTAAATCAGGTAAACTTACACCCGGACAAAAGTTACCATCAATTCGCGCTCTATCTCAACGCATTCGAGTAAATAAATTAACAATAATACAAGCGTATAGTTACTTAGAAGCCGATGGGTTAATCTACGCTCGTCAAGGAGCAGGATATTTTGTTAATCGTGTAGTAGCTTCAAATTTAACATTACGTGTACGTAATATATCTTACACAGAATCGCATTTTGCACCTGCTCAGAAAGTGATAATTTCAGAAGGGGGAAGTTCTTTTTTTGAACAATATATAGCTTCATTACAGGCACAGCACACAACAGGCATAATTGATTTTAGTTCAGGGTTTCCACGTAATCATGGTGTAGATAATCTACAAAAAATTGCCAAACGCGCGCTTGCCAAACCACTTGATAATCTATTTCGGTATGATTTTCCAGAAGGACAATTAATCTTGCGACAACAAATTGCTCAAATGCTACTCCAGCAAGGATTAGAGGTTTTACCAGAGGAACTAATTATAACAAGTGGTTCCGAACAAGGTATATCTTTAACGATGAATTACTACCTTCAGCGTGGTGATTGGGCAATTGTCGAAACACCAACTTATCACGGCGCCTTAAGTATTTTAGAGAATATCGGCACCAAAGTAATCGGTATTCCCATGACTGGTGCGGGTATGAATTTAGAATTGCTCGAACAATACCTTAAAAGTCACCGTCCCAAATTAATATACACCATCAGCACTCTTCATAATCCTACTGGCATCACAACTTCACTAACGCACCGTCAAGAATTACTCAGGTTAGCACAACAGTACGAATGTCCGATTTTAGAAGATAATGCTTATGAAGGATTAAACTTTGAACCAGTATCGGCGCCTATCAAAGCATTAGATAATAACAACTTAGTTACATATGTTAGCACCTTCTCGAAAACCCTAATGCCAGGACTGCGAGTCGGTTACATGGTTGTTACAGGAAAACATTACCGAGAATTAGTCAAACAAAAAGCACTTCATGACATGCATGTTTCCACGGTATCACAAGCAATTGTAAGCGAATATTTAGCATCAGGACAATTTAGGCGCCATCTCAACCGCTTACAAACACATAACCTTCAATCTAGAAATGCCATGTTGCAAGCATTAGAAGCTTATTTTCCTGAAGCAGTAACATGGACTGTTCCCAAAGGAGGTTTATTCTTATGGGCACATTTACCAGATTATTTTCCTATTCAAGCAATTTGTAAAGAAGCTTTAGCTCAAAAGATACTCGTTGCTAATGGTGCAGCATTTTTTCCAGGTGTTGGTTATCCTGCAATGCGCTTAAACTTTTCTCACAACATAGAACAAATTGAAATTGGCATCAAAACGCTTGGTAACTTGCTCAAAAAATATTCATCTCTTGTGGCATAGGCATCCTGCCTGTGCTACATATATAACTGGCATATTAAAAACACTATCATCCCAACAGAAATAGTTAATAATAGATTTTGGCGCCAAATACCAACAACGAATGCAGCAATTGCTCCTATTAATCGAGGATTGGTGATAATATCTATTTTATCACCTGTAGGTATAAGTACAGCAGGAGCAATAATCGCCATCAAAACTGCGGGTGGAACATAACGAAGAATTTGGATGAACTGTGGCGCCATTTCTATCCGCGCGCTGACTCCTAACACAGGATAGCGGATAATAAAGGTGACTATTGCCATTCCAACAATAAGAAAAAATTCATTCATATAAATTATTGAGTTGGATAAAGCTTTTCTGCACTAATACCAGATATTACACCTAACAAAGTAGCGACAATTAAACCTAAGTTATATGGTAGAGTATGAAAAACTAATGCCATGATTCCAGATACTACAACACCTATTATCATTGGTTTATTGATTAAATAGGGAATTAGCAAACCAATAAAAGTTACTGACATAGCAAAATCTAATCCCCAGTTAGCTGCATTAGGAATAAGATTACCTAATGTAAATCCAGCAATCGTGATAAGCTGCCAATTTACATACATAAATAAAGCTGCTCCAAAATGATACCAATGTTTGTAAGGTGATTTATCTACTTGATTATAACGAGCAATTGCAACAGCAAAAGCTTCATCAGTTAGCCAAAACCCTAGAGAAAATTTCCAAACTTGAGGTAAGCGTTGTATATAAGGTATTAAGCTAACTGCATAAAGTAAATGTCGTAAATTGACTACAAATACAGTTATAATAATTAAAGGTATAGCAGTACTATTATTAAGTAAAATCAAGGCGATAAACTGAGAAGAACCAGCGAAGACAAAAGCTGACATTGAGATAGTACCAGCAAAAGAGAAACCGCTGTTATTGGCAACGGCGCCGAATATAATCCCAAATGGAATGGCGCCTATTATTAATGGTATAATTCCTCTACAACCTGCGAAAAATTCGCTTTTACGAGATATGTTATCTGGAATGAGATTTATATTCATTGTTTGTTGATTTGTATAATTAGGACAGGCAAGGATGCCTGTTCCACAAGAGTTTTATATGCCTATTTTACAAGAGTTGTAATAATTGATTAATCATTGGTTTTTGCGAAAGCTAAACGCAAACCTAAACCAATTAAGACGGCGCCTGTTATTCTTTCTATCCAATGTGATATTGACTGGAATAGTTTTTTTACAGCATTTAGTGAAATCAAAACAGCAACTAATGTAAACCAGACCAGTGCTTGGATTATAATAGTTGCTCCATATACCACTTGTATATTTAAAGGTGTCGCTGGGTGGATAATTTGAGTAAACAGGGCAAGAAAGAATAATGTCGCTTTTGGATTCAGTACATTAGCGAATAAACCAACCCGAAAAGCTGCCCAATTACTTATATTTCGAGATTGTTTAGTTATAGACTCTTCTTGATGTCTTTTCGCTTTTAATGATTTTATACCTATATAAATTAGGTAAGCGGCGCCGACCCATTTTAATGATATTGAATATTACAATCGAGCGCGTAATAATTGCTCCAATCCCAATTAAACAGTAAGTTACATGGACGATATTCCCAACAGTAATACCTAAAGCTGTATAAATACCAGTTTTGCGAGTATAAACTAAACTGTTTCGCAGTGTTAGCGCAAAATCTGGACCAGGACTCATTACAGCGACCATTCCCAAAGAGAAAACAGTTAACCAATTGGCAGACATAATTTTTTGACCATAGTTTGATTATGATTATTATTACAGCACCGAGATACATACTGTCCTGGTGTTACACCAACTAAACGTTTGAAATGGCGATGTAAATGACTTTGGTCAGTAAAACCAGTATCAGAAGCAACTTGAGAAATTGGTATACCCATTGCTAGCATTGCTTTAGCGCGATTAACTCGTAGTTGAACTAAATAAGCATGGGGTGGTAAACCAACTTCTTGCAGAAACGCGCGTAACAGACGCAGTGGTTTTAAACTAACTATTTTTGCCAGATGTTCTAAAGAAATTGTCTCAGCATAATTATCATCCAAGTACTGCTTCACACATTGAACACGATTATGCTCACAACCAACAGGTTTACACAAAGGACGACTTTCTGCATAGCGTGTCACTAGCTGTGCGAGTGTCCAAAGCAGACGAGATTCTTTTTCGAGTTGAGAAGCAGAAGTTTCACAAGCAATATGAAATTGTCTTAGCTGTGTTGCCAGGGAAGCATCTTGAATTACAGGTTGTGGGAAAAAAGGAATTGTTTGTCCATTTTCCCTAACTTCAGTAAAAGCAGTTTGCAGCAACTTTACATCAGGGTAAAGCACTCGATACTTCCAACCATCAGGTATTCCTGCATGTCCAGTATGAACTTCTCCAGGATGAATGATAACAATACTACTTGCAGGCGCCACATAATATGACCCTTGATAAGTAAATGCTTCAACCCCAGCTTCAATAACACCAATTGTAAAACCATCATGAGTATGGCGCCCGAAAGAATGAGTTATATATGTAGCACTCAGCATCTCTAAATTACTTAGAGCGCTGTCACGCCAAAATTTTGCCTGTTCCTGAGCCATTTTTACCGCTTCTCAACACTTGCAACCAGAGCGTAATACTTAGCTTAAGCAATTTTGCTTTGTATGTATTGTACGTTTTTGCAAGAAACCGGGTTTCTTCATCACTGAACACAACAATCTTCAATAGAAACGAACAGAAACCCGGTTTCTCACTCTAAATGCAAAATTAAGATATACAGTACTATAAATATAGTCAGTTAATTTGCATATAAAATTAACGAAAAGACGGGCAAGGATGCCCGTTCCACAAGAGTTAAATACACAAAACGAAACATTTTTATAGAATTAGTTATGCAGCAAGCTAATAATCAAAATCAATTTCTTCTTTGCATCAATAACAAAGAGTATCAAGCTTCTTTGCAAATACAGAAAATATATCAAGTAATCTTTGATTTTAAAGCTTCTCAACATCAAATGATTCGAGTAATTGACGAATCAGGTGAGGATTATTTATACCCTAGTAATTATTTTATACCTATTTAATAATCTTTGCGGATTTTCAATATATGTAGAGACGTTACATGTAACGTCTCCACATTGTATATATTGTATATGCTACGAAAAATTAATCCCACCAGAAGTAAAGATAATCACTTGAGCGCAACCTAAGCTGTATTATTATACTACCCATTTGATTTTTGGAAATTAACATAATTTACAGACTATATTTGAAACAGGCGCCATCCTCTTCTCGCATCAATATCAAATTTTAAGCCAACTTCCATTCCAGCAGTTGTTTGTACCTGTTGTAATGGACTGTTATTAATTCTTATGCTGATAATAGTTGCTGATTGACAGTAAGATATTTCTTCATTAACTAGAAAAAGACTTGCTCCGACTGACAAACTAGTTGCCTCGACCTTTGCAACTCCAGCATTTTGCTTTTTAAACCATTCTGTAATTTCGCCAATATCTCTTGCCTGACCTGTCAATTGTTGATATTGAATAAATCTATAAGTTACTAACTCAGTTATAGCTTCGCATAAAATATCTATAAAATCACATAGTTCTAGCATTTCGTCGTAATCTAGAATATCACTTATAGATGTTCCGTGTGCTGCTTGGTTTCTATAAATAATCAATTCATTTAATTTTTCTTCTGCTGTTTTGTCCTTTTCTTTAATCCCTGCAAGTAGTTTTACAATATTTCTATGCTTATCTATCCAATTCCATGCATTTGTTATACCTGCATCAGCTAATAATTTTTCTAAAATTTCTTTTCGTAAGTTCTGCTCGTGAAAGAGAAACGCTTCTGGTGTTAACTCATATTCTTGATTATTAAGTCCATTATGTAAGCTGTCAATCATTTTCTTGATATCAAGATTTTCATACCTAGTTTTCTTTTGTTCAAGCAGTAATCTTCCTACTCCTATTTGATGCGTGCTTCTAATTCTTTCATCTAAATCTAAATAACATGGAATCTTTTTTGGTATAAGTTCCAACCAACTTTTTACTAATATCTCAACGAAACCTTCGTAAATAGCATATAAACGTGTTACAACAGAGCATTGGTCATATACTTGCCAATCCTTTATATCAGGAATATTTTGCCTAATATTACTTAAAATTTCTGCCTCTACCTGAGTGTTTAGCTTTGTAGATACATTTTCTGCAAAAGCAGTATTTCTTAATACCTCGCTAGTGTTAATCATGTAACGGACAGTGGAAGTATTTTTTCGCACTGTCAACAAATGCTCTTCAAACATTGCTATTTACTTGACGATGACTTGTGATAGCATATCATCAAATAAGCTAATTATCTCTTGAACATCAGCTTTTTTGTTATCTTGGTTTTCCCATAGTTTTGAATTTGCTTGATTAAACAGTTTTTTTGTCTCTTTAATAATCTCTTGCTTTTGGTTTAATAATGTTTCCGCTGCATCTAAATGTTTACTTATGCCAACCATTACAGCATCGTAACATGCTTGATTAGCATTATGCCCCCAAGTTTCTGACTGTAAGTTATATAACTTGAATAAGTTATCTTCGTAGATTTTATAAGCTAACTTAATAGTCTCAGTAAATATGTGTCTTAAAATCTTGATATCTTCGTCAGAAAACTTCAAACTTTTAATCATATATAAGTCAAGGAAAGTTTCGATTTCTGTACGAGCATCTTGAATATGGCGTAGAGCAAAAAAGCGAAGTACTAACTCAGCAAATTCTAAACTGTCTAATTTTTTGCTAAATCCATTAGTATTATTCGTTGATGTACTCCATGCGGTAACAAATATAGAATTACTGCTAAGTTCAATTAATAGTTCATTAAACTTGCCATTATACAAACAGTTTCTCACTTTTTGCTTACTTAAGCCTAGCCTATTTACATTAGAACGCTCAAAAGTAATCTGTTTTAAATGAAGCGCTTCTTCCACCTTAAATGTTGATTCGCTAAGTAATGCTACTGTTGATATATAATGATTGTTTAAATTGCTTCTAAATTCTATAGGAAGTTTGTCATAAATACGTCCTTCAAACTCAGTTAAGAATTCCAGTCCTGTCAATTGATACTTATCGCCATAAAAATCACGGATGGCTACTATTCTCTGCTTCCCATCTATCAATTCATAATTTCTATATCCTGTTTCAAACAGAATAATTGGAGGTAATGGAATATTTAACAAAATCGACTCTATAAATCTAGATTGCTTCTTAACATCCCAGGAGTAACCAATTTTAGTAAATAGTTCTAAATCTATATAATTACGATTTGTTAAATTTCTTAAAAATCCTGGAAGCTGCTGACGGTTTCTAAGTGTAAGTATTCTTTTTTGTGCTTTAAAGTAATCTGTAGTAAGTTCTTCATCACTATACAAATAATCATCTAGTGCGCTGATTTTATATGTTATGGGTTGTTCTTCCCACATTTTTTCTTCGTTTGGTGCAATTAGCATTGATTCGACCCTCCTTGT
>ERZ1066118.120-NODE-120-length-84578-cov-11.910072_pt1 | contig 84578 bp, 69 predicted proteins | sample MGYA00382765_ERZ1066118 | MGnify/ENA primary metagenome ERZ1066118 (study PRJEB33369, sample SAMEA5778348) | biofilm metagenome | biome: Industrial cooling water; feature: Water cooling tower basin; material: Biofilm | place: United Arab Emirates | collected...
ACGAGTAGATACGTCTGTTCGCTTGTCGTCCTAACCTATACTTCGAGTGCTATATTTTTGAATAAGGTCATATCGGTTTAGGCATAAATGTAGAGACGTTGCATGCAACGTCTCTACACGCTACGCTACGCAACGTCTCTACACGGTTATAACCTATGAACCCAAAATCTATTCTATGCCTTCGATCCGGTCTTCTACCTCCTGATACAATTCGCGCAGCAGATCTAAATTGTTCTCATCAGTATCCCAATAACCGCGCCCATTTGCTTCTAACAAAGTAGAAACCATCTTGCGGAAGGAATGCGGATTTAAATTTAACAACCGCTGACGCATGGCTTCATCTTTAATGAAGGTGTCGTTAGCATCTTCGTAGATCCAATTATCGACAGCACCCGCAGTTGCACTCCAACCCATCGTATTAACTAACCGCTTGGAAAGTTCCCTTACACCTTCGTAACCGTGAGATAACATCCCTTCATACCACTTGGGGTTTAATAACTTGGTACGGGAATCTAAACGCACGGTTTCTGATAAAGTACGGACTTGGGCGTTAGCTGTAGTTGTATCTGCCATGTAGGAAGCAGGCACTTTACCATCATTCCGCAGACTTGCCACAACTTTTGTCGGATCTGAGTCGTAGTAGTGCGATACATCCGTCAAACTAATCTCGGAAGAATCGAGATTTTGGAATGTCACTTCAGCAGTTTTCAGAGTTGTTTCAAAAATCTGCCGCGACTGTTCCATCGTCCCTGGATTGTCAGCACTAAAAGCAAAGGATTTCCGCTTGAGATACATTTCCTGTAACTCGGCTTCGCTGTCCCAAGTGCTGTTTTCCACCGCCAAATTAATATTGGAGGAATAGGAACCGGAAGCATTTGAAAAGACGCGAGTTGCAGCTTGGCGCAAGTTAATCCCCATATCTTCAGCTTGCTTCAAGGCATGTTTGCGGACAAAATTCATTTCTAAAGGTTCGTCTGCTTCCGCCGCCATCTTCACCCCTAGATCCAGCAAATTCATTTGGTTGATGAACAAATCGCGGAAAACACCCGAACAATTGATGACAACATCAATTCTGGGTCGTCCCAACTCTTCTAAAGGAATCAATTCCAATTTATTCACCCGTCCCAAAGCATCGGGAACCGGACGTACACCAACCATCCACATAATTTGTGCTAGGGATTCGCCGTAAGTTTTGATATTATCGGTTCCCCAAAGGACACAGGCGATGGTTTCGGGGAAGTTTCCCCCATTTTCTGCCTTATTGCGGTCTAACAGGCGGTCTACAACGATTTTTGCCGATCGCACCGCTGCCATTGTCGGGATTGCTTGCGGGTCGAGGGCGTGGATATTCTTCCCTGTAGGCAAGACATCGGGGTTACGGATCGGGTCGCCGCCAGGCCCAGGTAAAATGTATTCGCCTTCTAATCCCCGTAATAAAGCCCCCAGTTCGTTATCCGCACAAACTTGTTGCAGGCAGAATTCCAAGTATTCAAACAGGGGTTTGAGGGCATTAGGATCGACCTTGGCGTAACCTGCTTGATGTAAAGCTTCTACCCAAGGTTCCTTTTTCCCCATGTTGAAGAAGTTGAGTTTGGAAACCAGAGAAACTCTACCTTCTGCGTCGGTTTGTGCCTGTACCAAGGCGCTAACTGCGGCGCGGGTAGCAAGGGTAATGTCTTGTAACAGTTGCACGTCTTCCAAGACACCGCGATCGCTATTTTGATAAATTTCCTCAATATCGCGCCCAATACTATTGGCAATAATTCGAGGTAAACTCTGGATCTCTTCTTCAGCCCGATCCAAGTTACCAATATTAACCAAAGTTGCGATCGCTTCTTCGGCTGAAGGTGGCTTACCAATGACATGCAATCCGCAAGGCAACAACCGCGACTCAATTTCCATCAACTTGCGGTATACCATGCCGACAATATTATCCCGCTCCTCGGCAGTCATGTCTTTGGCATCTTGCTGGGGCAAGTTAATATCTTGGTCTAGATTCACCATCCGGCACTTATCCATGATGGTGTTGACAATGGGGATACCGCGACCGGAATCTTTCAAAGTTTGGTAAGAACCAATCAATTCGCTTAGTTCCTTCAAACCCTTGTACAACCCAGCATTTTCAGCAGGCGGTGTCAAGTAAGAAATCGTCTCGGCATAACTGCGGCGTTTGGCAATTGTAGCTTCGCTGGGGTTATTTGCCGCGTAGTAATACAAATTGGGAATCATGCCAATCAGATTATCTGGATAGCAGTCACCCGACATTCCCATCTGTTTTCCTGGCATAAATTCCAAAGAACCGTGCGTACCAAAATGCAGCACCGCATCGGCTTGCCAAATTTGTTCTAAATACGTGTAATAAGCCGCAAAACCGTGGTGAGGACTAGCAGAACGGGAGAACAACAACCGCATCGGGTCGCCTTCATAACCAAACGTCGGCTGTACGCCAATAAAAACGTTGCCGAATTGCTTCCCATAGACCAGCAGATTTTGCCCGTCGCTGTTGAGATGTCCTGGCGGTGGTCCCCAGTTTTCCTCTAATTTTTGGGAATAAGGGGTGAGTGCTTCGTACTCCGGTACGGACATTTTATAGGCAACATTGAGTTCGGGGCTGCTATATTGCGCCTGGGCATCGTGAATCACCTGTTCCATCAACTCTTTAGGCGAATCCGGCAATTCCTGCACGTCGTAGCCGTTGTTTCGCAGGGCTTGCATCACCTCGTAAATGGAACCGAATACATCCAAATACGCCGCCGTTCCCACATTACCCTTATCGGGTGGGAAACTGAAAACGGTAATTGCAACTTTTTTGTCAAGTTTGGGCTTGCGGCGCAGATTAGCCCACTTCATCGCGCGTTGGGCGACAGCTTCAATTCTGTCTTGCAGGGCGATCGCTTTTCCTGTCGCACCATCTCGACCTGATAGAATAATCGGCTCGATCGCGCCATCTAGTTCGGGAATGGCAATTTGTAACGCTACTTGAATTGGGTGCAAGCCTAAATCGCTATCTTGCCACTCTTCCGTGGTTTGGAACACCAAAGGCAAGGCAACCATATAGGGACGGTTCAACCGCTTCAGTGCTTCGATTGCCTTGGGATGGTCTTGTCGTGCGGGTCCTCCTACCAGGGCAAATCCGGTGAGGGAAATTACCGTATCTACGAGAGAATTCTTGCTAACTGGATCGTAGAAATAAGCATCGACAGGCTTGGAAAAGTCCAAACCACCAGCAAATACAGGAACCACCCGCGCGCCCATGGCTTCGAGTTCCTGTACCATTGCTACGTAGTGGGCATCGTCGCCCGTAACTAGGTGGGTGCGTTGCAGTACGAGTCCTACACAAGGCGCGAGGGGGTCTTTCAGGTCGCTAGAAATATCCTGGCGGCTGTTGTGCCAGTTGAGATATTCTTTGACATCCTCAAACATAGTGGTTGACAAAGGATGCCAAATACCCATATCGGGATAAACTACGGGTTCCTGGTACTGTAGGGGCGCACGGCTGTGCGCCCCTACAGATGTGATGACGTATTTATCCGCCAACATCAGCAAGAAATTTTCCAAGTTTTCTGGCGAACCACCCAACCAATACTGAAAACTCAGCATGAAGTTACGCGCATCTTGGGCTTTGTCGATGGGCAAATACTTCAGTACCTTGGGCAAGGTTTGCAGTAGCTTCAGCATCCCGTCTTGGAAAGAAGCCCCAGATTTTTCCTTGCGCTTCCGCATGAATTGGGCGATCGCACTTTTGGATTGTCCCAACTGCGCCATCGAGAAGCTACCCATCTTGTTCAGGCGCATCACTTCAGGCATGGAAGGGAAGACAACCGCCACATCCAAGCGATCGCGGTAAGGTTCTACTGCTGCTACTACCTTTTGCGCCAAGTCTTCAATGAAAATCAGTGAGGCGATGAAGATATCGGCACATTGGATATCGCGCTTGAACTCCTCGTAGTTTTCCGGATCTCGGAGTTCTTCGATCAGATAGCCGCTAATTTCGATCGCCAAATTCGGATTGCTTTGGTTAATTTGGCGTACCGCTTGCGATAAGGCACTCTGATACTGGGACTCTAGCACGACATAGACCACCTTGATCAAAGCACGTTCCGCTAGATTTTCGGGCGTAATGTGTCGGATGGTGGACTTGACGTGTGTGAACATTCGGTAAGGCTCCTTTGATGCGTGTTCTTTGTCTGTAGGGATCTCTGGCAATGAACGTAGGACACCAGATGTACACTTTCCCAATGTCCCACTTGTACGTCTACGTAATAAGTTCGGCGATCTCTACAGATTGTGAACTGGTCGCGTTACAGTTGAAAACCGAACTGCGATCGGCGTAGACAATACACGGTACATGAGTTTTATTTATCAGAAAGTGCCGACCAAAAGTTAGATTCAGGGTGTAACTGACACAATTTGATAAAAAAATCGTAATCTTTTGTTACGTTTGTTAATTTTACATGAAGTCACTAATCAAAAGACTTCCCAGAAAACTTTATAAAAATTTAATAAATATACTTTAATTTTTTACTAAAAAAGTTTATTTTGTGATAGCCACAAAAAAACTTAAAACAAGAATTTAAAAAACTTGTATTGGCTATATTAGTTGTCAGTTATCAGTTATCGGTAAATTTTCACCCGCACACCTGCTTCCTACACGCACCACTCACTGCTCACTACTCACTACTCACTGCTCACTTCCTAATGATCGATGACATAGATATTTTAATTTTGTCGAATGGTCCAGGAGAAGTTACAACCTGGGTGCGTCCAGTTGTAGAGGCTTTACGGCAACAACTAGGAGAAGATCGTTCTCGGGCACGAATTTCGGTAGCACTTTCCCCGTGTCCGAATGCCAGTGGCAAAGAAGCCGCGATCGCCCGCTCCTACCCAGAAGTAGACAGAGTACAAGCAGCAGAACACTTCTGGCAGTTTTTGCTCTGGGGCAAAACCGCAGAAAATTGGGACTGGAGGACTTGCGGAGTCGTCGTGTTTTTGGGTGGAGATCAACTATTTCCACTCATCATCGGCAAACGCCTCGGCTATCGTACCGTAGTCTATGCCGAATGGGACACCCGGTGGCACAATCGGATCGATCGCTTCGCCGTCATGAAACCAGACTTAAAAGACAAAGCCCCACTAAAATTTGCTCACAAGTTTACAGTCGTAGGGGACTTGATGGCAGAAGCCTCTAATTTGGGGAGTGGGGAGTGGGGCATGGAGAGTGGGGAAGAAGAGGACAAGGGAAACAAGGGAAACAAGGGAGACAAGGGGCAAGGGGGCAAGGGGGCAAGGGGGCAAGGGGGCAACTACCAACTATCAACTACCAATCACCCATTACCAATTACCAATTACCAATCCAAAACTGAATTAATTGGCTTATTACCAGGTTCCAAAGCCGCAAAACTAGCTCAGGGAGTACCTTTGATGCTAGCGATCGCCGAACGAATTCATACCCAAAGACCGCAGACACGCTTTGTAGTTCCCGTCGCACCTACCTTAGACGTGCAAACCTTGGCTGACTTTGCTAACCCCGAAAACAATCCAATTATTCCCCTTGTAGAAGGCTCAACAGCCGAACTTATTTCTTACCCTTCACTCCTGACTCCTGACTCCGCCGCACCGACGTTGAAAACAGCCAACGGCTTAACAGTAGAATTGTGGACGCGATCGCCTGCTTACGATCTACTATCTCAATGCTGTATTTGCTTAACAACCGTAGGCGCAAATACAGCGGAGCTAGGCTCTCTAGCCGTACCAATGATTGTTTTGTTACCGACTCAGCAGCTAGACGCGATGCGGGCTTGGGATGGTATACCAGGACTGCTCGTAAATTTACCCCTAGTCGGAACAATTATGGCAAAAGTAATTAACTGGCTAGTGTTACAGCGATTGGGCTTACGAGCATGGCCTAACATTTGGGCAAAATCGGAAATCGTGCCAGAACTTGTAGGTAAACTCCAACCCCAAACTGTAGCAGAACTCGTTCTCGACTATTTACAGCACCCAAAAAAACTAGAACAGATGCGATCCAAATTACGCAGCGTGCGCGGACAAGCGGGCGCAGCTGCTAAAATCGCTCAGATAGTCTGTGAAGAACTCAACTTGAAGTCGTAAGTCACTACTCACTACTCACTACGAATCGACTCACTCTCTACTGATAACTGGTCACTGTTCTCTGCCGTCTTGTCGTCCTAGCTCGTAGACTCCACAACCAACGCAGGCAAGTATACCCATACTAATCGCCCAACTTCGACCTAAGCTAACTTCGATGCCATAGTTACATAAACCACCGATCGCCAGAAATGGCACGATACTGAACAAGGAAGCGTAAAAGGCGTTCTGAGATTCTCTAGCTAGGCGGGTTTTTTCAAATTCTGCCCGATTCGTATAGAGCGATCGCTCAGCAAAATTAAACCAACGTTGGAGTTGGTAAATTATCCAATCGCTGAAACCCGAAAAAGCTAAATACAAAGCCAGCGACCACAAACTAGCTCCGGCGATCGCAGTAGCATCTAAGTTGAGAGTGAACGGCAGCATGTCTGTCAGCATGGGGTAACATCTGGCGAGCGAGATTTAATTCATTAATTTAAAAATTCTAACGATAAATTTACATAGTTATCAGTGGTAATGGGTAATGGGTAATTGGTAGTTGGTGCGTAATTGTGACTTGTGACTTATGACTTGTGACTTGTTGTCTCCCCAACTCCCGACTCCAGACTTCTTACTCTAGCCCCTAGTCCCTTCCGTGGAACTACTCTTGCTGTAGCAGGATAAATTGTGTTAAGTTTTTGCAGGATTTTTAGTAATTAGCTAAAAATTCTGCTGTTTAAGTTAACCCTACTATTAGCAAACTAAATATAAATCTCAAGTCCTCGTCCAGACAACTCATGTTCGATTTTAAGAGTTTAATGAAATTAATCAGGTAGCAGCATAAGAATTTTTTATCTACCCTCAGTCAATCTCAGAGTTTTGCTTAAGTTATATGAAGTGTATGAATCAAGCTGCGATCGCTCGAATCCTGCTAGTAGCAACAGCGATAAACCGATCCTCAGAATTAGGAGTAAAAGCATGAAGCGATTTCAACTCCTAAATTCCAAAAAAATTCTCCTGCTGTTTGCACTGGCTCTAGTCGGCTTACCTCTACTTGCATGGCATCAACAACGGGTGACAGCAGAAGAAGTAGCGCAAAACAAAATTGCCACTGGTAACATTTGGCGCAAAGCATCTTTTCCGGTCGAAAATTTTCAATATTATAGTTCTCCCTTCGGCTACCGTCGCTCGGCGACTGGCGGCTCAAGCATGGAATTTCACAGTGGATTAGATTTAGCAGCTCCCCAAGGTAGTTACGTCCGCAGTTGGTGGACTGGTAGAGTAGTCAAAGTTGCCGATCGTGATGCTTGCGGTACGCACGTCATTATTCGTTCTGGAGCTTGGGATCACATTTACTGTCACATGCAAGGACAAGTCGGCACTCAAGGTAAAAACCGCTACATGATCGATCGCGAAGGCGGAATCGCCATTTGGGAAGGACAAACAATTCCTGCTGGAGCCAGAATCGGTCGTGTGGGCATGACTGGACGCACTACAGGACCACATTTACACTGGGGTCTGAAATATGCTAACAACTACGTCGATCCCGCTTTAGTTCTGCGTGTCATGTACGCTCAGCAAAAAGGCGAGCGGTCTTAATTTGTTATTAGTCATTTGTCACTTGTCATTGGTCACGCACCACGCAACTACCAACTACCCATTACCAATTACCACTCACCAACTGATATAATAGTGAATCCTTGCTGCTCGTCAGGTGACTGAGAGCAGCCTTTTTGTCCAAAAGGAGATTATCGATCGCATCATGCCATCAGCTTACGAAACTATGTATATTTTGCGTCCCGACCTAGGAGACGAACAGATCGAACAGGCGATCGCTAAATATGAAAACTTCCTCAAAGATCAGGGAGCGACTAATCTGCAAATTCAACTGCGCGGTAAGCGCCGTCTCGCTTACGAGATTGCCAGACAGCGCGAAGGCGTTTACATTCAAATGAACTATGAAGCGCCAGGAACAGCTATAGCTCCAATGGAAAGGGCAATGCGCTTGAGCGAAGAAGTCGTTCGCTACCTGACGCTGAAGTTGGAGGAGCCAATAGCAACTCCTGAAGCCGCCGCCGCAGCGGAATAAAGGTATAGCGTTTCTCTTTCAAATGCAATACATTTGTAGGGGCGCACAGCTGTGCGCCCCTACGAATTGTGTACCTCATCCAATTCCAATGGAAATTTTTTACTTTCTAGGTTTTTTGGTAAACCAATCTGTCTTAGCTAGTGCCAGCTGATCGTCAGAAAGGGTAGCACCAGTTAGATTAGCACCGCACAAATTTGCGCCTCTAAGGTTAGCATTGCTCAGGTAAGCACCGCTCAAATCTGCACCGCGCAAATCTGCTCCCGATAAGTCGGTATAACTCATGTAGGCTTTAGTCAAAACTGCATTTCTCAAATTTGCCTGACTGAGACAAGCTTGCCCAAAATCGCCATTACACAAAACAGCTTCTTGCAAATTGGCGCGATCGAGTCTGGAAGCATAGCATTTGATGCCTGCAAGATTTCTTCTCCGCAAGTCGATCGCGCTCAAATCTTGAGATGTAAAATCTCTTCTGCCATTAATGTATGCATTTAGTAAGCTACCAGAATCTAAGCGTTCAATTTCTTTAGTTTTTAATTTGGTCGGACTCTGAGTTTTTACAGCTGCCATAGCATTTGCTCTCGCGGCAACTGACTGGTGAGATGTTTGGGTATTGACACCAGTTGTTGCGCCCGACTCGCGCCGCGCCCGAATATTTTGAGCTAATGCTGCTACGTACTGCTGGTGAGAATTCAAGCCAGAATATGCTGGTTGGGAAGATTGAGATGCTTGGGAAGGTTGGGCAGAAGGCGTACTCGTAGGACGCGGACGAATTTGCGTTGCCATTCCTGATGCAATGCTGTCGAAGTAGGGTTCCATCTCCAAGGCTTTGAGGACTTCATCAGCCGATTGATAGCGATGGCGCACGGAAGCCTCGACCATTTTCCGCAGCACGGTAGCTAGGTGCTGGCTAATTCTGACTTCTTGCTCCCACAGCATCTCACCTGTAGAAGGGTGATAATCAAAATCTTTAGGAGATTTTCCAGTGAGGAGAAAAATACAAGTGATACCTACAGCATAAATATCGCTAGCATAGACTGGGCGCATTGCAATTTGTTCTGGTGGTGCAAAACCGTTAGTCCCTACAGAAAAAGCAGTGAGGGTGGTATTTTCTACTTGGTTACTGTAGGTTTTGCTAACTTGGTTTTTGACTGCGCCAAAATCAATTAATACGAGTCTGCCGTCTTCACTGCGACGGATTAAATTATTTGGTTTAATGTCTCGATGGATGACTTGTTGGGAGTGAATATATTTTAGAATACCTAAAATTTCACTTAAGAATTGCTTGGCTCCAGCTTCGCTCATCGGACCTTTACGTTTTAGTTCTTGCTGGAGAGTTAAACCGTTCACAAACTCTTGAACTAGATAAAATTCTCGATCTGTTTCAAAGTAATCTAATAATCTTGGAACTTGGGGATGATTTCCAATTCTCCCCAGAGTTTGTGCTTCTCTAGCAAATAATTCCCGCGCCATTGTTAAGACATCAGGGGTATTGACTGAGGGACGCAGTTGTTTAATGACGCACCAAGGCTGTCCTGGTAAACTGTCATCTTGTGCTAAAAAGGTTGCACCAAAGCCTCCTTGGGCTAGTGCTTGCGTCACGCGATAGCGATCGCGCAGGTTGCGGATAGACGACCCGCAAGACTGACACTGTGCGATAGAATTTGGGTTTTCTGGAGACTGACAATTTGGATTTAAGCAGTAGCTCATAACAGACTCGATATTGCACAATGGACGCAAACAGAGTTTTTGCTCTCTGAATCAATTATTCAAAGAAAAGTCAATTTTTACTAGGTTAGTCTTGCGGAGAATCGTTGAAGAGTTGCTAAAGTTATCGGCAGCAATATCGTGCCTTTGTGAGTTTTGTTTAAACAACAATTCGTAGGTTGTTGGCGCAGGGGGTAAAAGCACGTAGGTTTTCCATCAAGAATTTTGTAAGATATATGAGCTGAGACTGAAACAAGCAAACACACTCCATGCGTATCTCTCTGAACTGGCTGCGGGAAATAGTGGACATAACGCTGACTCCAGAGGAGTTGGCTCATACGCTAACAATGGCTGGCTTCGAGGTGGAAGATATCGAAGACCGCCGCACTTGGGCTGATGGTGTCATCATCGGCAAAGTATTGGAGTGTCAACGCCACCCTAACGCTGATAAATTGAGCGTCACGAAAGTCGATATTGGCAAAGGCGAACCTTTAAATATTGTGTGTGGCGCACCGAACGTACGGGCAGATATCTATGTAGCAGTTGCTACCGTCGGCACTTATCTGCCCAAAATTGACATAAAAATTCGCGCTGCCAATCTGCGTGGCGTGCGTTCCGAAGGAATGATTTGTTCCCTTACAGAACTAGGACTATCAAAAGAATCGGCAGGAATTCACATTTTCGGCGATACTCCCCACTCCCCACTCCCCACTCCCCACAAAATAGGCGATGACGTTCGCCCCCTTCTAGGTTTAGATGATGCAATTCTGGACTTGACAGCAACAGCAAATCGTGCCGATGCATTGAGTATGGTAGGAATTGCGCGGGAAGTTGCCGCTTTAACTGGAGCAACGCTGAGATTACCACAACCAGATGTTTTATCAATTCCGACAACAGAAGAATTAGCGATCGCCGTTGCTCAACCGCAAGCTTGTCCGGCTTACATCGGTACAGTGATTCACGGGATAAAAATTGCCCCTTCTCCAGAATGGTTGCAACAGCGTTTGCAAGCAGCAGGAATGCGACCGATTAATAATGTGGTAGACGCGACCAACTATATTATGTTGGAGTGGGGACAGCCTTTACATGCCTTCGATCGCGATCGTTTACTAGCACTCAACTCCACTCCCGACTCCCCACTCCCGACTCCCCACTCCCCCATTACCATCGGCGTTCGCTTTGCCCAATCGGGAGAAAGTTTAAAAACTCTAGACGGACAAAGCCGCAACCTCACCAACCAAACTTTATTAATTACCGCTGACGACAAACCAGTCGCTTTGGCTGGAGTCATGGGAGGAGAAGCAACGGAAGTCAGCGACGAGACGCAAAACTTATTATTAGAAGCAGCACTATTTGATTCTGTGGCGATCCGTCGTTCGGCGCGAAGTATGGGTTTACGTACGGAAGCTTCAGCAAGATACGAACGCGGAGTTAATTATGCAGAATTAGAATTAGCTTGCGATCGCGCTATTAGTTTGATTCAGCAAGTCGCTGGTGGTAAAGCGGTTGCTCGACAAATTGCCGACAGCAGACCCGATATGGCTACTCTATCGCGATCGATTCAACTGCGGATCGATCGCGTCAATCAGATTTTAGGATCGGTCGATCTTGGTGACAGCGATGGAGAATTGCAGCCAGATGAGATGCAGCAAATTCTGACGGCGCTAGGATGTCAGATAACACCAGATGCAGAGAAAGAACGAGTTTGGATCGTCACCGTACCACCCTATCGTTATCGCGATTTAGAGCGAGAGATCGATTTAATTGAAGAAATTGCCCGCGTTTACGGTTACGATAAATTCTGCACCACGCTGCCAGAAGCAACGGAATTTGGCTTTCTTTCGGTCGAACAACAACTGAGTCGGCAAATTCGTGAAGCGATGCGATCGGCAGGTTTGACGGAATTAATGCACTACTCGTTAGTCAAACCAGGGGAAGATCGGCAAGTGGTGCTAGCTAACCCTTTATTTGCAGAATATGCAGCATTACGAACAGATTTAATTCCAGGTTTGGTAGATGCCTTCCAATACAATTTGGAACAAGGAAATGGGGCGCTAAATGGTTTTGAAATCGGGCGTATCTTCACTCAAGATGAAAATGGGATCAATGAAATTGAGGCAATTGGGGGAATTTTAGGCGGCGATCCGACTCAAGGTAAATGGATAAGCGCCGGACGCGATCGCCCCATGAGTTGGTATGAGGCAAAAGGCATCTTAGAAAGCGTATTTGGGCGTTTGGGATTGTCGATAGAATATCAACCCAGTCGCCAAGATATGCGCTTGCACCCTGGACGAACGGCTTCTTTGTGGTTGCAGGGAAATCGCTTAGGTGTCTTCGGACAATTGCATCCTCAACTCAGGCAAGACAGAGGTTTACCCGAAGAGGTTTATGTCTTTCAACTCGATTTAGATTTGCTATTTGATGCTTTGGATGTAGATGAAATGCTAGTTCCTCGCTTCAAACCTTATTCTACTTATCCAGCCGCCGATCGCGATATTGCCTTTTTCGCCCCTATTGATGTTTCGGTAGCAGAATTAAAACGGGCGATCGCTTATGCAGGTGGTCAGTTATTAGAGTCGGTAGAATTGTTTGATGAATATAAAGGTCAAGGCGTTCCCGCCGGACAGAGAAGTTTGGCTTTTCGATTGATTTATCGGGCAAGCGATCGCACTTTAACCGATGTAGAAGTAGAACCCGTACATCAAAAGGTGAGAGAATCTCTGATGGAGAAGTTTAGTTTAAATTTAAGAAGTTAAGTAGGGGCGGGTTTATTTAAGATCTCTGTGATTCACAAGTATGTTTAGTAAACCCGCCCACACCAGATCGAGGACGAAGTTAAATAGGGGCGGGTTTATCTGATATCTCTGTTATGCACAAATATGTTTAGTAAACCCGCCCACACCGAATTCAGGACATAAGACAGGATTGTTAAAAATTATGCCCAAATATATCGTGTGGGGAAGTTATTGCGAGGACGTGTTGGACAAACGCGCCCCTTATCGACAAGCACATCTAGATGGACTGGCAAAGCAGAAAGAATCTGGTGTTTTAATTACAATTGGTCCTACCAAAGATGTGACCAAAGTTTTTGGTATTTATGAAGCAGAAGATGAAGCTACAGTCCGAAATTTAATTGAGTCCGATCCGTATTGGGTAAATGAAATTTGGACGGAGTATGAAGTGAAAGAGTGGATACAGGCTTTTTAAAGATTCTCCTTTTTAATGTCGCGCAAAGACGCAAAGACGCAAAGAAGAACGCCAAAAGTTATAAGGTTGAAGCAATGTCAGCGATCGCAACTAAATCGAATCCAATTGTCAAGCGAGTACTTCTCACCTGCATAGCTTTACTATTAGTTTTTGCTGCCCTTTTAGGCACAAAAATAGCTTTGACAGGAGAACCACAGTTACTTGCTGGAACTCGATCTGATAATTTAGGCGTTCGTGCGGGACAACTTGCACCTTGTCCTAAAACTCCTAATTGTGTCAGCAGCCAGAGTCAAGATGCTACACATAAAATAGCACCTTTGACTTATAATTCTTCTCCTCAAGCGGCTATGGCTGACCTAAAAACTGCGCTTCAGTCATTTAGAAGAATAAAAGCGATCGCTCAAACAGACAATTACATTTATACAGAGTTTACAATTCCGGTTGTTGGGTTTGTAGATGATGTAGAATTTTTCTTAGATGAGAGCGATCGAGTTATCCACGTTCGTTCGGCTTCTCGCATGGGGGAGTCAGATTTGGGCGTAAACCGTAGCAGAATAGAAAATCTAAGAAATAAATTTAGTCAAATTAATCGCACATAGGCTTCTTGGCTGTTTCCAAAGCTTGAATTGCGGTTTGAATCAGATCGTAATAATGGGGTTGAAAGAGATCGATTTGTGTGGCATCTTTACGGCTATTACCTAATAAGCCTGTCAGATTGCCTGACTCAATTGCTAAAACTTTTCCTTCAGAATTTTTGATTCTCAGTTCTAAAGAATTAGCTGTGGGGAAAACTCCACAAGTATAGCAACGCTGTTTGTATTCAAATGGAATTGTATTAGAAGTTTGGATGAGTGGGAATAATATTCGCGGTTGATTAGGTAGTCGCACGCCAATTAGTTCTAACTCAATGTTAGTATTGCCATTCCAAGTGTTTTCTCGCAAGCGATAGGCAATATCTAGACGCGGTGGTAAGGGAAAGTATTCGCGCCAACGCCAAGCGATCGCCTTCATTTGGACGGACGTGTTGTTATGTTTTTCTACAGATAAATCTTTTTCTTGAGTTACCGTTAATTTAATATGACCTTTTCCCACAATTTGCTGATCGATCACTTTAACGTTTGGTGTCCAAAAGACAGGTTCGGGATTTTCAATACCGCAAGGATGGAGGGTGTCTAATTGTTGATAAAGTTGTAAATTGAGTCGATCTAAATTGGTTTGGGTGTCAATATTGAGTAGCGGTTTTAAGTGTTCGGGTTGCAAGCAAGAGTTAGCAAATTGAATCAAACGCGATCGCAATGCTTCTAAATTTTCAGCAGGGAGGGAAAAGCCTCCTGCTGCTTTGTGTCCGCCAAACTTGCCTAATAAATCTCGACAAAATTCTAAGGCATCAAAAACATTAAATTCAGGAATGCTGCGTGCCGAACCGCGAATGTGATGTTCGTCTTCATACGTGCCAATAAATACAGGTACGCCATAGCGTTCGACAAGGCGCGAAGCAACGATACCAATGACACCGTGATGCCAATTGGGTTGGACGACAAGCAAAACGCGATCGTCCTGTAGAAACATTGCGTGTGATGATTCTACATAGGCGATCGCTTCTCGTTCAATTTCTTCGCAAAGTTGCTGGCGACGGGCGTTAATTTGTTCGCATTGCATTGCCCGTTCTAAGGCAATTCCAGCATCATCAGTTGTCAGGAGATCGATAACAATTTGCGGATCGCCAATGCGCCCGATCGCATTAATGCGGGGACCGAGGCGAAAACCGATATCATCGGGCTTGAGAGATTTTGGATTTTGGATTTTGGATTTTGGATTAATGTTTCCTCCTGTATCTCCACTTCCCTGCACTCCTGATACTTGAATTAACGCTTGAATTCCTAGGAGTTGAGATTGGGGTAGCAACCGTAAACCGCGTTTTAGCCAACGACGATTCACGCCAATTAAAGGTGCAAGATCCGCGATCGTTCCTAGAGTAAAGAGTTCTAATAAAGGCTTGACTAAACCCTTAAGTTGTCCTAGTTTTTGAGCGAGACATATCGCTAAGATATAAGCAACGCCCACCCCAGCTAATCCCCAATAGGGTGAAGATTCTGGAATCAATTTGGGATTGAGAATAGCGTTGGCTGGGGGTAAGGTGGGGGGAATGTCGTGGTGATCGGTGACGATGACGTTTAAACCGAGTTCTCTTGCCCTGGCGATCGGTTCGATCGCCGCAATGCCATTATCGACAGTTAGAATTATTTGCACGCCTTCGCTGTGGAATTCTTCGACAATGCGTTTGTTGATGCCGTAGCCTTCCTGCATCCGGCTGGGAATGGCATAATCGACTTGCGCCCCTAACCAACGCAAACTACGGAGTAACAAGGCTGTACTCGTCATCCCATCGGCATCGTAGTCACCGCAAATCGCAATTTTAGCTTGGGAGGCGATCGCCTGTTCTAGCAATTCTACGCTGACAGCTAAATCGGGAAATACCTCCAAAGGGGAAGGCAAATCTAAAGTTTCTGGATTGATAAATATTTCTGCCTGTGCTGGCGTTTCAATCCCGCGATTGACTAAAAGCTGGTTGACTATAGGCGACAATTTGTTGGCTGCTGTCAGCTGGTTAACCAACTGGGGTTTAGCCGGATGTATTTGCCAGCGTTGATTTGGCAAGCGGCGGGAACGACGAGGTAATCCTGAAGGCGGTTGGGCTAGCACAGGTGCAGAAATAGAGGCTCAGCAGAATATTTTACTGCCTCTGAGTCAATTGCTTCTAGAGACGTTACCTTAATATCTCTATAACTGCTTCACGACTCCGCGATTTGGCAACTCGAAGGATGCAGCTGTAACAACTGGTGCATTTGGATCGGTTATAGTAGGTCCGGTTGCGGGAGATTGAGGTAAGAGGCGATAATCTGTCCGCCAGCGATCGCGCGTGAGTTCGCAGCTGACGTAACCGCGCTGTCTGCCATTAAAATATTTCACCCACGGACTTTCTGGTAAAGCAGCTTCAATGCGATCGCTAGCCCCAAAGCCGGAACTAATAGAAGTACCGACAAACTCAGTTCCTACGGTATCAGAGTCGGGATTGTTAAAATCTGCTTTCAGGTCGCTGACCCAGCTAGAGTGAGTATCCCCAGTAATTACTACCGGATTCGAGGGGTGTTGTTTGTGCAGAAAGTCTAGAATGCGTTGACGGGCAGCAACGTAGCCATCCCAAGCATCGACATTAAACGCTGTTTCTGCACCCACTGCCCAGTCATGTTGAGTAAAAACAACTTGTTGAGCCAGTACGTTCCAGATTGCTTTGGAATTTGCCAACCCCTGAAATAACCATTGTTCCTGTTTCTCACCCGTCATCGTCGCATTAGGGTCAAAGGCAGCTTCGCAGCGCGGTTCGATATCGTCGTTACAAGGCTGGTCGGTACGATATTGTCTGGTGTCCAGTACGTTAAACTCGACCAAATCTCCAAAAGTAAATCGCCGATACAGCTGCATATCTATCCCCATTGGCATCGAGGATTCCCGTAAGGGCATATGTTCGTAATAGGCTTGGAAGGCGATAGCACGACGAGCAAGGAATGCTTCTGGTGATTGCTCGTCAGGGTCTTGAGGAATTTCATCCGCCCAATTGTTATCTACTTCGTGGTCGTCCCAGGTGACAAGCCAGGGAAATGCAGCATGGCTTGCTTGCAAGTCGGAGTCAGATTTGTATTGAGCGTGACGGTTGCGGTACTCTTCGAGGGTGACTGGTTCTCCTTGACCTTCGTGAGGACGCAAAGCAGTGGCTCTAGGCGCACCTTCATAGATGTAGTCACCGAGAAAAACAACTAAATCTAAATTTTCCCTTGCCATGTGTTTGTAGGCGGCGTAGTAGCCTTGTTCCCAATTTTGGCAAGAGGCGAAAGCGAAGCGAAAGCGGTCGAGGCGATCGCCTAATCTAGGTGCAGTGCGGGTGCGTCCGATCGGGCTGACTTCATTCCCTGCCCGAAATTGATACCAGTACCACTGCCCAGGTCTTAATCCTTTCACATCTACTCGTACAGAATGCCCTAATTCTGGTGTTGCCATTACCCTACCGCGTCGGACGATGCGCCGCAGATTTTCATCATCGGCAATTTGCCATTCGACGGCAACGTTTTGCTGTGGCATCCCGCCGCCATTCAAAGGATCGGGAGCCAGTCGCGTCCAAATCACGACGCTGTTAGGCAATGGATCGCCCGAAGCTACCCCCAAACTGAACGGATAGGCAGAGAATTTTGGTTGAGCAATGACTCTTCTCGGAAATTGATTGGCGATCGCAAATCCCGTTAGCGCACCTGCACCTATGAGTAGCTGTCTGCGCTGGACTGGAACTGATAGGATGCGTGCTAGATCGAAGCGATTCATGTTCACCCCTATGCTAATTTTTAGCGAGTTTTTTATGGCTGCGGGGGCTACAACAATTGACTTAGTTCTAGATGATTTGCTGTATTACCAGTACGATTCGAGCTTGGCGGCTCAAATATAATAATTATTTGTTAATCATCATTTGTTCAAACTGGTCAAAATACCAATTTTAACTAAGCAAATACCAATCCCTACTCAATTTTGCAACCCCTTGAATAGTTTCAAATTGAAATTAGCAACCAGGGATTAATTCACGTTCAAGGTCTGATTAAAGTTGACTTAATATTGATTTTTGGTTGAGTTTCAATTTTCAAAAATATGCTTCTATTCCTTACCCAGAAGCACTTGCACTAAAAAAACGGGCAATTAATGTTTTTCTCTAATTCAAAAATACATATCAATTTATTTGGTTTGAACTACCGCGTTATTGTCATCTACCCAAAGTATTAAAAAAGTAGAATATTAGGCGATCGCACAATAGATTAGGGTAATTGGTAGTTGATAACCAGTCAGCTATTCCCCATTACCAATTACCCATTCCCAATTACCAAAGACCAATCTTCTTACTCAGGCAACAACCCTTTTTCTGCCAACCAATCACGATTAAATAACCGCGATTGATAGCGCGTACCGCTGTCGCATAGAATAGTTACAATCGTGTGACCTGGACCTAATTGCTTGGCTAGTGCGATCGCCGCCCCGACATTAATTCCTGTAGAACCGCCGAGAAATAACCCCTCTTCTTGCAACAGACGGTAAACAATTTTCACTGCTACATCGTCAGTCACGCGAATTGCATCGTCAATCGGTGCGCCTTCCATATTCGCAGTGACGCGACTATTGCCAATCCCTTCTGTAATGGAATTGCCTTCACTTGTAGTTTCACCTGTTTTGATATAGCTGTAAAGCGAGCTACCCATCGGATCGGCTAATACTGTCTTGATGGCAGGATTTTTTTCCTTCAGGTACATTGCTACCCCTGCTAGCGTACCCCCCGTACCCGTAGACGTTACCCAAACATCGACTTTGCCATCGGTTTGTTCCCAAATTTCTTTGCCAGTAGTTTCGTAATGCGCCCTTCTATTGGCTAAATTATCAAACTGGTTCGCCCAAATTGCGTTTTCCATCTCCTCGGCAATTCTACCGGAAAGCCGGACGTAGTTATTCGGGTCTTTGTATGGCACGGCTGGTACAGGACGTACTTCAGCCCCCAACAGCCTCAGTGCATCCATTTTTTCTTGCGACTGAGTATCGGGAATGACAATTAGACATTTATAGCCTTTGGCGTTGCAAATATGGGCGAGTCCGATGCCAGTATTTCCCGCCGTCCCTTCTACAACTGTACCGCCAGGTTTGAGAATGCCTTTTTCTTCTGCATCTTTGATAATGTAAAGTGCGGCGCGGTCTTTTACCGAACCACCAGGATTGAGAAACTCTGCCTTACCAAGGATTTCGCAGCCAGTCTCGTCACTGAAGCGGTTGAGCCGGATCAGGGGTGTGTTGCCTACAGTACCGACAAACCCGTTTTTGATATCCATTCCTAAACTACCGTTAATTATCTTCTATAAAAATTCTGACTTATTGCGGTAGGTTAGGGTGTGTTGTACCGTCATCTACCAAATCTTGCTCAGATCTAGCACGAACCCAGACAATTGTAATTCAGGTGGCAACCGCACACAATTGGAGATAAAAACATAAAGGAGTCAGCTGTAAGGTGTCGGGCAGAGTAAAATCATTGTAGCTAACCTATACAGATCGCTATCGCCAAGTTGATTGGTGGCAAAAGAACGCGGTGAACGGATCGCTCATGTATGACGAAGACGACCTCAGCATATTAGATGAAGCTGTAGAGCTAGATAGTCCCTTGGATCATCTGGGTGCTTTGACTGCTGATTCTGAAGGTGCAAAACCTAACCCAGAGGCAATGCTTGCCTTATTGGAAAATCCTCAAACTCAGCAAAGGATGCTGGCGGCGCGTGCCTTTTGCGAAATTGAAGATCGGCGGGCAATTCCTCATTTAATCCGCCTGCTAACGGATGCTTGTCCCTTGGTACGAGTCAGTGCAGCTTATGCGATCGGACGCAACCCCAGCCCAGAAGCAGTAGAGGCGCTGATTCAACAATTAAATCGCGATTGGAATGGTTACGTGCGTAAAGGCGTTGTCTGGGCTTTAGGCAACTGCCGCGATCGCCGTTCTCTCAAACCCTTAGCAGAAGCTTTAAGAACTGACATTCCTGCCGTGCGGTTGTGGGCTGCTAGTGCGCTAGCACAAATGGCAGAACTCGGCTATGAAGCAGTTGTAGGAGCTATACCATCCCTAGTTGAAGCATTAGTGCAAGACCCAGTAGCCGCCGTCAGAAGCAATTGCGCTTGGTCGGTGGGTCAATTGTGCCGCGAACTTCCTTCCAATGTCGTTTATGCTACGGCAGTTGATGCCTTAATTCAAGCTTTTGCCGAAGATGAAGATCTAGGCGTAAGAGAAGATGCTAGAGCCGCCATTCTCGGTGTCGGCGATCCGCGAGGACTGCAATTGATTGAAACCTTAGAACAGGAAGGATGGTTTTAATCAGGGGCTAGAGGCTGGGGGCTAGGGACTAGGGAAGAGTTGGTAATTCACAACACACAATTCACAACACCCCACTCACTACTCACTACTCACTACTCACTTAACACAGGAACATAACAATCGCGACCGGAGGCGATGAGGATCTTGGCAGCATCGCGGTTGAGTGGTTTGGAGAATAAGTAGCCTTGGGCGAAATGTTCTTGCCCAGATGTAGGCTGGAGGGAACAGAGTTGAGCGAGTTGAGATGCGGTTTCTACTCCTTCGGCTACTACATCAATTTTCAAGCTGTCGGCTAGAGAGACGATCGCTCGAATAATTTCTAAACGTTCTGAGTTGATGTCTATATCTTGAATGAAGGAGCGATCGATTTTCAAAATGTTAATGGGAAAGCGATTTAAATACGATAAAGAAGAGTAACCCGTCCCAAAATCATCAATGGAAACTTGAATACCTAAATCTTGAAGTTGGATCAACTTGGCTTTAGCAGATGCTAAATCTTCGACAACTGTGCTTTCGGTAATTTCTAACTTTAAGTAATGCGGATCGAAACGAGTTTCTGCCAAGATTTGGCGAATTTTATCCACTAAATCGACTTGGGCAAATTGCTTACCGGAGACGTTGACGCTTACTGATAGCGGTGGATAGCAAGGAAATTCTTCATGCCAAGCACGCATCTGAGCGCAAGCTTCTTGCAACACCCACGCGCCTAATGGCAAAATTAACCCTGTTTCTTCTGCAACGGCAATAAATTCCATTGGTGGCACTAAACCTTTGTCAGGGTGCTGCCAGCGTACTAAGGCTTCAAATCCGGTAATTTGGTTGTTGTGCAGCGCCACAATCGGCTGATAGTGTAGTTGAAATTCTTGGTTAATAATTGCTTTACGCAAGTCAGTTTCTAAGTGCAACATGGCGATCGCGCGATCGCGCATGGTGATGTCGAATACCTCATAACATCCCCGACCCCGTTCTTTTGCCCGATACATGGCTGTATCTGCATCCCGCACCAGGTCTTCGGCACGGTCGTAGTTGGTAGTATCGATTAGTACGCCGATACTTGCGTCTGCATAAATTTCTTGCCCGCTGAGGTTGAAAGATAACTTAAATTCCTGTTGCAGTCGCTCGACGAGATGAATGATATCGCCTTTGTTATCCACATCTTCAATTAGGATGGCAAATTCATCTCCCCCTAAACGTGCCAATGTATCGCTGCTGCGGATACATGCCTTGAGCCGCCCAGCAATGCTAATTAACAGGCGATCGCCTGCCAAATGCCCTAAGCTATCGTTGATGACTTTGAACCGATCGAGATCGATATGTAATACTGCAAAGGAAAAGTTACTGTGGCGTTTAGCCAGTTGCAAGGCATGTTCCAAACGCTCTTGAAATAGAATCCGATTGGACAAGCCCGTGAGCCTGTCGTGCAAGGCATCGTAACTTAACTGAGCTTCGACAGCCAGCTTGCGCTCGGTAATATCCCGTAAAATCGTCGTATATTCACACTCACGGTCGGTAGTGCGAGGCAGCCAACCATGAGAAACTGAGACTTCTAGAACGCGATCGCTGGAATCTTGGAGTGTGAAAGTCTGTTCGCTGCGCCTAGACCACTCGCCAACTATTCCGGTGAAGGAAGAGAAAAAATCTTGCAGGTGATGCCCGACTAAAGTGCGATCGCCGTTTTGTAACAGCGCGGCTGCGGCTGGGTTTGCCCGTACGATCTCGCCCTGTTCGTCCACAACTAAAATGCCATCTAGCGCGTTCAGAAATAGGTTTTCTGCTTGTTGGCGGGCTGCGTCAATTGCGCTCACTTGCGGTAAAATCGTCCAATAGGCGATCGCTACGCCGATCGAAGCAATTGATACTAGTAAAAATAAAAAAATAATCGTACTATTTGTAGTGTATTCATTGGCTAAGAACTGTTGAAAATGCCCGCCAATTGCAGCAGCGCCACAGACTAATAAGATTAAAGTACTTAGTTGAAGCAAAACAAAATCTGGAAGAGGGCGAGCGGATTTCGTCCGATAGCGTTCTATCCACCACTGCGAACGGAACAACTTCCAGGGAATGCGGTCTATCGCCTTACTTAAAGCTAAAATTACGAGGAAAAACAGCAGACCAATCGCTCCATTTTTCCAGTTCCAAATTCCGCCATGAATGTCGATCGCGCCTGCTTCTATCAGAAAAAAGAGCACCCCCTGCACCCAGCAAATTTTCGGTTCTTTCCAACGACCAAAAATAGAATTAATAACAGACAACGCTCCCCCTGTCAGCCTCCGAATAAGTTAGAGCTAGGATAATTAGCTACTAGTCTGCTGTGGCAATCCTATAGATTGAAATTAGTCAGTTAAATTCTGCGCTCGCTATGTCTAAATGCGAGCTAGCAATCTCAAAAATAGTGAAGTCGAACTAGTTATACCGTTTCTGTGTGAAGCTGCATTATTTCTACCCCCCGCCTTCGGCGTCCCCCCGCGACTTCGGGGGGACTACAGGGGGGTCGAATTTAGTGCAGATCTACGGAGAATTGGTATTAAGTATAAATGGCGTTCTCTTTTACAGAGCGCGATCGCTAAAAGCAAATTAATTCAAGACAAATATATTTAAATAACGAAACTTAATAACCTTTTAATTAACGGAGATAAAATTTTCATTTGATTTATGATAACTTTATTCCTAATACTGGTTGTACAGAAAATCGATCGCAAATGGCATGAGTGAAACTACAGTTTTTTATTCGTGCAGCAATCTGCCCTAATTTAGAGGACGACAGTAATTCTGCCGCTTTGTGTTGTTTTAATGAAAAAATAGACCGATATAGGTGCAAAAATACGGAGAGATTTTGTAATTTTTCGGTGTAGACAGCGCAGATTAACCGCAATCTTACAGAGATGCAGCGATCGAGGTGAGAAACACTTGGAAAAATTTACTCTCGATTTCCCAAATTCAATTCAGCCTGTAAGAAGTCTACAAATTGCCTTGCTGTACGTCCAGAACGTCCATTATGCCTGGTTGCCCATTGTAAAGCGCGATCGTCTAAATCAGCCTGAGAAATACATATATCAGCGAGGGTGGCTAAATGTCGCACAATATGCAAGTAAGTATCCTGGTTGGCAGGCTCAAACGTTAAAGTCAAACCAAAGCGATCGCTAAACGAAAGTTTTTCTTGTACCGTGTCCCAAACTCCAACTTCTTCATTTTGACTCGGACGGGGGCGATCGCCAAACATTTCTCTAATCAAATGGCGACGGTTAGAGGTCGCACAGACGACAACATTTTGGGGACGCGCAGTTAAATTGCCTTCTAAAACAACTTTTAAGGCTTTAAAAGCATCATCATCTTCTTCAAATGAAAGATCGTCAACAAAAATAATAAACTTGTGCGGTACGCCTCGCAATTGTTCGACAATTTGAGGTAAATCTGCTAAATCTGATTTAGCCACTTCAATCAAACGTAAGTTGCGATCGCCATATTCATGTAACAATCCCTTTACCAGAGACGACTTGCCCGAACCGCGACTACCGTAAAGTAGAACGTGAAGGGCTGGATAACCTGCAAGTAAAAATTCTGTATTTTTCTTCAAAGTATCGCGTTGATACTCGTATCCTACCAACTGCTGTAACTGAACCAGATCGGCATGGGGAATACCTATCAGTTGTCCCGACTGCCAGCGTAAAGCCTTATATTTAGCAAAGATACCAGTACCATATTGACGATAGTATGCTGCTAAATCTGGTAGCATATCAGCCCAATTTTGCAGTTGTGATAATTTGAGGTATATGGCGCGATCGCTAGTTATTTCCTTAGTTGTTTCTGTAGGTATTTCAGTCCAAGCTATCGGAGGTACATTTAATTTAGCTGCGGCTTGTACCCACTGACTTAATTGAGTCCCACTACATTGATAGAGGCTTTGTAAAGCTTGTAAATCTTGCTGCACAGCAGCGATGAGAGACGGTGGTAAATCTGCTAAATCAGTATTTTGGGCTTGGCGCGAGAAGGGGTTATCATCAATCAAAATTTGGCTAATTAAATAATCTTGCCAAGATTGATTTTGAGAAGCGATCGCCCTAAAATAATTCCCATAAGCGCGAACGCACCCTAGTTCATCAACCTCGCTATGTCTGAGCGATTGCAATAAATCGATTTGACGCAAAGAACGTAACAAATTGAGCCAAGCCTGTCCTACTTCATCTGTTAAAACAGATTGATAGATCAGTAAGGAAGCTGCCTGTAGTTGTAGAAATTCAAAAGAGATAATTGCATGAGTATCCATGTCTCGTTGCTATCTCCCCACGACAATTACCCAAATACTAACGGCGATAATTACAGCTCCCAAATGTTGGAGTAAGAGCATCCGCAACGGTTGACGCGCAATTTTTTGTGTCAATACCACCGTTAATAACACAGAAAAAACTAGCGTCGTTCCCTGTAGAAAAGCAATTACTGCCGGATGAGCCACCACTACAGGTAATCCTACCTCACTCATCCCAAAAGTCGCAAAAGTCACGGGTAAAATCCGCCCCGCTTCTCCTAATCCCAACCGCAAATAATGTGCTAGCGTTCCGCCCAAAACCAATGGTAAATATCCATAAACTAATTCCAAAAATGACTTAGGCTTTTGCCAGTTTTGACTTTTTTTAGGTCGTGTATTGTTAACTACCCAATAAAGCGATCGCATCAACCCGTAAACTAAAAACACAAACCCAGCCGGAACCAACAAAACTAATAAAGATAAACCTAAATGGGGAAAAAATTGTGTCAGCTCGATTTCCAAACCCAAACTTGCTTGAATTTCTGGTAGACGGTGTAGAAAAATTCCGCCTAATAGCAACAACAACAGCGCCACTTCAGAACTACGAGGAACGTGAGTCGTCCACAGCTCAATTCCTGGCGGACGTAAATTAAACTCAACCGAACGATGCGGACAAGCCTTTAAGCAAGTCATGCACAACACGCAATCGCGATTATCTTCTAACTGTGCGGGGTGAGAATACAACGGACAACCATTAGTTTCCATTCCCTCACCCTTTTGAGGACCACCTTTGTAACATTGGTAAGTCGTACATTCAGCCGAACAAGTTCCTTGCTGTGCCCTAAGTTCCGTCATTGACAACTTAGCAAATAAACCGTTCATTCCACCAATTGGACATAAATAGCGACACCAAAAACGCCGTTCAAAAATTGCCGAAAAAATCATCGCTCCGGCTGTAATTAATAGCAGCAGACAACTAGAAAGATAAGCTGTATTTTCTAAATTCCACAGTTCTTCCCACAAAAAAATTAGAGTAAATAACCCAAATAAAAACCATCCACCCCATTTTTCTGCTGGTTCCCGATGCCACTGTTTCAGTTTTCGATTGGGAAATAACCACTGAGATAATTTTTGAGTCACTTCCCCATAAATCATAAACGGACACACCGCACACCATACCCTACCCACAAATGGGAAGCCTAACAATACAAGGGGCCACCACCAAGCCCAAAACATATTTAAGGCGAAATTTTTGTCTCGCTGTTGGGGACCGACGAATAAAATAATGACGATGAAAGCGAAAAACCACAAAGTAAAGCCGTAGTTAATCCGGTCGGGATACCAAGAACTGCGAAGAAATCGGCGTAAGCCAGGGTAAATATTTAATAAATTAACGCGAAATTGTTTTTTCTTAGTTTGAGCCGACCAGAAAATTTCTTCTGTTAACTCAGTTTCTTCTCCCGACTGGACGATTGCCCGTTCGACTAAACTTTGCAACTCTTTCAAGTTGCCAGGAAAATCATAAGATTGCAGGCGACGCAAAGCTTCAGGCGCAACTTTTAATTTGCCTAATCCCTCGCTGCGAGTGTAGAGACTGATGTAATATTCTACTAGAGCTTTAAGATCGGCTTTTCGTACCCGCAACGGTGGTACTTTAATTGTCTGTCCGATACAACGAGCGATCGCAGGTTGAGTCCGTTCGGCAATTGCTAAAATCCGTGCTGGACTCGTGCGGGTAACATCTGGCGCATCCTCAGAACGGCTGACAGGTTGATAAGTGCCAGTTTGGAGCAATTGCGCGATTTTCGGCACTAATTCTGGGGGTAGTTCTTGGGTATTATTCAAAACGAGCGTTCCTTCGCCCAGCCATTCCAGTAATCCTGGCTTTCCACCGACACGACCGAAAAGATCTGCGCCACTGGTTTGCAGTAAATTGCAATTAACTTTAATAATCGGCTGGCGGCGTTGAGAAGAACCGAAATGAATTAGGGTTGCAATGTTATCTTTTTCCAGTCCTGGTTCGCCAAAGATGAGAACCGATTTTTTATTGCTAGCTGCTTCTCTAATTTCTTGACGCAACCGCACGCCATAACGACTCGTACCGATAATACCGCGCTTGACTTTAGTTACCAAATACGGACGCAGGGCGATCGCTCGTTCTTGTTCGTATGACAGTGCTGATGTTAATTGGTTTAATTCTTGTGCTAGCTGGCGGGAAATTGTTTGTATGATTTCGGGATATTGTCCGACAATCCGCCGAAATTCTGCGGCTGGTACTACCCATAAATGGCATTCTGTCAAGGCAGCGATCGTTCTTTGGGCTGGCTGTTCTAGCAATAATTCTTGGAGATTAATTACTGACCCAGGAAGCAAACTAACTGCCCATTGAGGGTTAGTCAAGTTATGCCGATTGCTACCCAAGCGACCTTGTTGCAGAATATAAAGTGCTTCTGGGGCAGTGTCTTCTATTACTAAACTCTCGTTAGCAGGGATAACTCGTTCTACCGCAACTTGGGCGATCGCATTTAACACCTCTGACGATAGCACCGATAGCGCCGTTCGCTCTTGGAGCCAGATAAGTAAGTCTGGAGACATCGTATCCCCCTGTTTTGCAGTACCTCATTCATTGTGACTCTCATTTTTCCATTCGAGAGCCATGTAGCACATCTCTACAAAAACTATTACATTGTGGGAAGTGCCCTTACTTGCCTATGACTCTCAGGACTCTTGCTAAAATCTTTTTTTAGTTCGCGCAAAGACGCAAAGCCGCAAAGAAGAATGCCGATCGAACTTTTGACTTGCTTATGAGCAGCTCAGATATCCCGAATCTCTGGGTTCCTTTGACGCTTTTAGGCTTCATCATTATGGCAGCTATTTTCTTCAGCCGTAGCCGTTAGAAGAGAGGCTAAAGAAGAGTTGTAGAGACGTTACATGTAACGTCTCTACAACTCCCTACTCCTCATTAATACAATCGATTCAACACGTAATCGCTCATGTTAATCAAAGCTTGGCGAGATTCTGAAGCTGGAAGATAGCTGATGCATTCTACAGCTTGACGAGCGTGGTAAGACGCTAATTCTCTGGCTTTTTGAATACCTTGACTATCCTTAATTAATGCCAGTGCTTCCTCCAGATCCCCTTCTTGCTCGAATCGCCGTTCGACTAAGACTTCTAAATATGGTTTTTCTGCCAAAGTATACAAAGCGGGTGCGGTTAAATTGCCGCTTTTGAGATCCGATCCGGCTGGCTTGCCTAAAACCTCTGTCGAACCTGTAAAGTCTAAAATATCGTCCACGACTTGGAATGCTAAACCCAAATGACGACCGTAGCCGTACATGCGATCGACAATTTCTTTTGAGCCACCACTGAGCAAACCCGCAGCCTTAGAACTGTTGGCGATTAAAGACGCAGTCTTATAATAGCTTTTATCTAAGTAAGCTTCAATCGTCATGGCGGTATCAAATCGAGTCATGCCCTGCTGAATCTCGCCCGTGGCGAAGTTCATAATCACTTCCGAAAGCAGTTTGACTACTTCCAGATTGTCTAAGTTAGCCAAATGCCATGAAGCCTGAGCAAACAAAAAATCGCCCGCTAAGATGGCAATTCGGTTGTCAAACAAGCTATGGACGGTAGGAACACCGCGCCGCATTGGGGCTTCATCCACTACGTCGTCGTGTACCAGACTCGCTGTATGGATCATCTCCGTAATTTCCGCTAGTCGGCGGTGACGAGGAGTAATATCCTCATCTAGCATCGTCGCCCGCGACATCAGCAAAACAATTGCTGGTCGCACCCGCTTTCCTCCAGCTCCAAACAAGTACTCTGCTGCGGCGGAGAGGATGGGATGACGAGTTCCTACTAGTTCTATTAGGTTCTCTGACAGTATACGCAGGTCTGCTTCAACTGGAGAAAATAGGGAAGTCGCTGATGTCATGAAGGAGCTGACTCTAATAGTTTTTTACGAAATTTTACATATTCTGTACTCATTTTAAGCTAAGCCTCGGCAAGCGGGAAGTTTTGGTAAATGTAATTTTTCGCAATCTTAACGATCGCGTTCACTCACTTAACGGCAAAAATTACTGTATTTTTAATTACAATTCTGCAAAAATGCTGAAAAGATTGCGGCTTTGTCAAAGTCATCCCTCGTCAGTTCAGTAAATCTACCCAAGTTTTTTCTGTCTAATTGAAGATTTTGACAAGTATTTTCAATTTAGTTGCAATATTAGTAACTAAAAGACTCGATTCATGTGTTAGCCTAGATACTGAAGCATTTGAACCAATTCACAGATTCAGCACAGTCAAGCGAGTGCCTCAGCGGTAACAGGCTAGGCTGAGTTGAGTAGGTGTGCATACCTAAACGCAATCCAGATCCTCGGTATTTTTCCTAAATCTTTAGGCACTGGTCAACTATTTTAGTTGGTAGAACTGCTAGTACTTGAAAGTTTTGGATAGAGAGAAAATCTCGGAAATTAGATTAGTGGTGTGCGGACAAAAGTGAGGAAGCCAACAGCTAGCGAAGCGATCGCGCTTTCTGGCTGGTGGGGCACTATTGCGATATGGAAACTGCCAAAAACTGCTTTTGGTGTATGCTTTGCGCTGCTTTGATTTATTAAAAACTACTTTCCCTCTCTTACCTCGCTGGCGGCACAATGACTTACGGCAACGTACCTATGATTATTCCTTGTTTGGCAACTGGCTATTTATTGACTGTTTACCTTTTATTACTGTTAGCGCAAAAGCAAGTTAAAAATCCTGAAACCGACATCTCTTCCTCTAAAGAGAAGGGGCTGAGTCAGTTATCAGTGACCAGTGACCAGTGACCATTATAGAGATGTTTGTAAAGATGTTACATGTAACGTCTCTACAAACATCTCACCTTTAGTCCAACAGCTCTAGGGGATAGCTAGGAGCGAGGACTGTTTCTAAATTGACTTTTTCCACCGCAGGAGCATAACCCAGCCACCGAACGGATGACTGAATAAACTGCTGCGGACAACCACTAACACAGAAGCGAGTTGGCATGGGCGGAAGATTGTTACGCAGTCCTAGTAAATCTAGTTCGCAAGCCACGGCTTTAACGACATGGATTGCCGGATCGACCAGTTTGATCCGAGTCGGCAAAAGCGATCGCAGTACGGGCGATAAATGAGGATAATGGGTGCAGCCGTAGATCAAAGTATCGATTTGCTGCTGAAGCAAGGGAGCGAGATAGCGCCGCGCTACATCTTTGGTATATGGCTCGTTGATGCGATTATCCTCAATTAGAGGTACAAATTCGGGACACCCAACTTGCCAAACTTGAGCAGTGCTATCAATTTCTTGAATTGCTTGAGGAAAAGCGTTACTGGCAGCAGTTGCCGGAGTGGCGATTACGCCAATGCGTTTACCTTGCTTTACCGCCGCTTTTGCCCCAGGTAAAATTACGCCTAAAATGGGAAAAGGGAATTCCCAGCGTACCGTTTCTAAAGCTAGAGCGGAACCCGTATGGCAAGCCATCACCACCATTTTTACCTGCTGCTGTTGCATCCAGCAGAGGATTTCGCGGGTAAATTGGACGATCTCGGCTGGCGATCGCGTGCCGTAGGGTAGGCGAGCCGTGTCGCCAAAGTATAGAATAGATTCGTTCGGTAGCTGCCGATACAGCTGAGTTAAGACTGTCAGACCCCCCACACCACTATCAAATACGCCAATGGGCGATTGTTGGGGTTCTCGACTGGGAAAATCGGAAGGATTATTGATAGAAAGATAGGAATAAAACACAGTTCGAGCTTAACCCGTTAATTATGCTTATGCACAGAACCTATGGGCAAGTTTGTTAACTGGTATTAGCAAAAGCGGCAACCAGCAACGCAAACCCACCCGTCAAGTTGATAATTAACACTGACATTGCCGTAGTGTCAACGCTGTTGTCTAATGTACTGAAGAACACCTTGAGCGATCGCCTCTGCGAGTTGATTTTGATAAGCCGCTGTCTTTAAACGCGGTGCATCATGTTGCCCCGTCATGAATCCAGTTTCCACCAAAATGGCTGGCATAGAACTCTTGCGTAAGACGTAAAATCTAGCCTTTCTCACGCGGCGATCGCGCAGGTTTGGGACATTCCGTAACATGGTGTTATGAACTGTCACCGCTAGATTTCGACCGCTATCAAAATAATAAGTCTCCAAACCGCTGACATCAGGGCGCGTAGGCAAGGAGTTAGCGTGGATGCTGACGAATAAATCCGCATTGACTCGTTCGGCAATGTCTACCCGCCCTTGCAGCCCGACGAAATAGTCGCTATCTCGCGTTAGCACGACTTTAACGCCGTTTTGCTCTAGTATTTGGCTAACTCGCTGGGAAATTGGCAGAATAATATCTTTTTCATGCACTCCTCCCTGAATGGCTCCTGGGTCTTTACCGCCGTGTCCTGGGTCGATGACCACAATTGTTTTACCATTGCGATCGCGGGCGCGGGGTGGTGCTGCGGGCGCTGGTGGGGGAATGGTAATTGATGGGCTAGAGGATGGAGCCGACGGCGGTGCTACTACCACCGAGGAACGTTTCAAATCTAACGAGAGAAATTCTGGGCTGGGTTGCTCGACTTCTCCTACCCTAATTCCTGCTGCTGGCTGGACTAAAATCGTTACCGTGCGCGGATCGGACTGCCGCAGGCGCACTCTTAGAACTGGGCTGTTGGTATCTAAGGTGGGTCCCTGTACCGATCTGGCTAATTGGGCATTGGTAATCGTAATGCTGTAGGCAGCAGACGAACGATCCCAACCACTGGCGTAGACCAAAGTTCGATCGCCTTTGACATAGAGGCGATCGCCCCGCAAATCTACTGACTCAATTGTAGCTAATTCTGTGGTTCGATCTCGCCGTTCCGTGCCTGCGCGATCGGTGGTAAATCTATTTCTACTGGGAAGTAAGACAACCCCACCGAATCGATCGCCCAGTTGACCGCCGAACCGACTCACCATTGCCCGCCAGTTAGGACTATCGCGATCGACTTCCATCGTCAGACGAACCATAGGTGGATCGGACTGAGCTTGACTGAGGAAAATATTTTTCACCCCGAAGCGGCTAAATGCCCGTGGTGGAACGAAATTAGGAGCTAAACTCGCACCTTTAAGATCGACATTAATTTTGTCTCCATCGGAGTTGCGATCGACATCGACATCGAGTTTGCCATTACCGACAGTGCGGATAAAAAAGCCATCGCCCGTGGCGCGAACGCCTTGTACTTGCAAGCTATTGGTAGCCGTGGTAGAAGGTGGCGAAGCAGTGCGATCGCCCGTGCGCCGTAAGTATTGCCTTCTTGGTGCTGGTGAGGAAACAGGGGGATTGGGGTTAGATAAAGGTGTTGTTTCTAATTGTCTTGCAGGGCTGATTGAAGGTGTAGTAGCAGGTGGTGCTGTTGGTGCTACTACAGCAGTTGCAGGAGGCGCAGTAGCCACTGATGGCTCTACAGGCAGCTGTGAAGATTCAACGGATGCAGACTCATCTGGTGACTGCGGCGCAGTATTAGGAGACGATCTAGCAATTTTTTCTGGCTGCGGCAGTTGCACTAACCAATGACTGGGGGAAGCACCGCGAACCTTAACCTGAGCGGGGTCGAGACTATATTCTGGACTGAGTTCGAGCGCAATCCGCGTAGTTTTTTCGTCAACTTGCCCGATCCGGATAGCGCGAAATGCTCCATCTGCTTTCTGTTTGACTGTCGTGCGCTTCAGGGCTGTCCCAGGTAAGTCAATGACTAAGCGCGTAGGGTTAAACACCAGCTTTGCTCTGGGTTGAACCTTACCTTCTGTTTTAATTTCCAGTCGATTTTGCTTGGCATTAAAATGCCACGATTTTAAACTCGCCGCCTCAGAAGGAGACGAGATTAGAAAAATGCTTAAAGTACTGGGTAAAAGCCAGTATAATTTCACGGTGCTTTCTCCTTGTTCGCATGCATCCCAGCTGTCAACGTCTCCTCTGTTGGCGCTGTTTCACTCCATCCGATCCCGAAGTATCGATCTGATGCCGACCATGAGTATACCTGAGTCCTCCAAAAATGGTTGAAATTGGATTTAAACATAATCTGAAATGCTTCTCATCAAATTTGACAAGTCACGCTTCATATAAGTATTCCCATAGCGGTCAGCTCACACCAACGAGCGAACTATTAATTTACGTTTACCGAGCTATCAATTGTGAGAAAAATTTAACTTGATAGCAGAAGATTTCAGTAGTATAGTGCAAGATTCCTCAAGTGCTAATGGTATCCTCGATCTCCTGAGAGAATGACGTGATTTTGTTTTTTAATTTAGTACCGCATCTTGCGGCGGCGATCGCAGTTTGTCCGTAACAAAATGATAAAAATACATCAAAATTTACAAATTTGGGGAGTGGGGAATGAAACAGCGGCCAGCGACCAGTTATTAGAAGAAAGGAGACAGGAGCCAGAAGTCAGGAGACAGGAGCCAGAAGTCAGGAGTCAGGAGTCAGGAGTCAGGAGTTAGAACTAGTTTTTCTTCCTCAGCTCCGCGACTCTCCCTCGGCTCCCTCAGCCCCCGATCGCCTCCTCAGCTTCCTCAGCTCTTCCCCTAAGCCCCTACTCCCTTACAGGTTCGCCTTCTGCGGTTGTTGCGGTGGGTGGAAAGACGAAACGCAAGAGGGGAGGTGCTAAAAATGTAGTCAGAATCACCATCATGATAATGGCGGCTTCTAATGGTTTAGAAAGGACTCCACTTGCAGAACCAACGCCAGCAAATACTAGTCCTACCTCGCCTCTCGGAATCATTCCCACACCAATCGCCAAGCGATTGATGCCTGGTTGCCCGAAGACGGCAATACCTGTTACGACTTTACCGACGATCGCTACAGTAATTAGAAAAATAGCGATAATCAATCCCTCTCGGTTTGCAGGAATGGCAGGGTTGAGAACTCCTAAATCGGTTTTTGCCCCTACAGTGACAAAGAAGATCGGGACGAGCATATCCGCGATCGGTATGACTTGTTTTTGCAGTTCTTTGCGCTTATCTGTTTCGTCTAATACTAAACCAGCTGCAAATGCTCCTAAAATTGCTTCTAGGTGAATTGCCGCCGCCAAGTATGACATCACAAAAGCAAAGATAAAAGCTGGGATAACTAACTCGCCTCGCGTCTTGAGGCGGTTAACAATTGTGACAAATGTGCTGTTAAAAACATTGCCGAGTAAAATTGCTCCTAACAGAAAACCACTGGCACTGATAATTAGATAAATGACGTTGCCCACATCCACTTCGCCAGTTTTAGCCAAGCTTGCGACCACTGCCAGCACAATGATACCTAGCACGTCATCAATTACGGCAGCTCCCAAGATAATTTGACCTTCTCGCGAACTGAGAGTTCCTAGTTCCGACAAGACTTTGGAAGTAATACCAATACTGGTTGCAGTTAAGGCAGCACCAGCAAAAATCGCTGGCACGGCTGGCACGCCAAACCAAATCATCAACCCCGCTGTCCCTGCCCCAAATGGCACGGCTACCCCCACGACAGCCACCACAGCAGCCTGGATACCAACTGCCATTAATTCCTTTAAATTTGATTCCAGTCCAATTTCAAATAGCAGGATTACCACACCTAGCTCAGCCAAAACTGAAATGACTTCACTTTGAGCGGCAAAAGTAGGAGCAACTTCCTCCGGTGCAAGTCCTGCTGTTGTTTGGAGAAATTGCATGATGAGAGAACTTGTCCCATCCGAGCCACCCTCTGGAAACACTAGTAAATTTAGGGCAGAAACTCCGACAATCACCCCACCCACCAATTCGCCTAAAACTGGAGGTAAGCCAAAGCGGTTGGAGATTTCTCCTCCGACTTTGCTAGCAAAGTAAACGACGACCAAACTTAGCAGCACCCCTGCTAGCACCAAAGCACTGTTTGCCTCTGCTTCTGGCGCAGTTAGCAGTAGAGGTGTAGATCTCGGTGGTCGCCGTATAATTAAAAAGTTAAATCCATCTAACTCCATTAGCTGTCCAAAAATCATCCTTATCAATTTACTAGGTTTGGGGGTGGGGAATCAGTTATCAGTTATCACTTATCAGTAAGAGCTTGAAGAAAGGAGTCAGGAGTCAGGAAGCCAGGAGACAGATCGAAACAAATTCTTTTTCACGCACCAATAACCAATAACCAATAACCAATAACCAAAAAAGACCTGGCGGCGGGCGATCGCTACCAGGTATGTTATCTTCAGCAGTGGTTCAAGCCAGCTCTGAGGTTATTTTCTCGTCAGCACAGCCATGACTTGTGCCATTTGATGTTTTAGGCGCTCTATATCTGCCTGCATAGTGGCGATTTTTTCATTCAAGGCTTGTACGTCGGACGACATGCCAACTGCGGCTGCTGTTGTTACTGCTGTTGCAGATTGTGCTGCGGCTAGTGCTGCTCCTTGGCGCGGCAGTTTAGATTTAGCCATTGCCGCTTTAATTGCGCCAATTAAATCTTTTTGCTCGAACGGTTTAGGGATAAACTCAAAATACTCGAATGGTTCTGGAATTTTCTCGACGACTTCTTCTTTACGTCCCGACATCAATACCAAAGGAATTTTTTGGAGTTCGATGTTTTGTTGTATTTGTTGATACACCTCCCAGCCGCTGAGCTTAGGTAACAAAAAATCAAGCATAATCAGATTTGGTTTTTCCTGACGAATTAAATTCATTCCTTCCAAACCATCTTTTGCTTCTAAAACATCAAAGTTGCCAGGTGGCAACATTTCTTTGACTCGCATCCGAATCACGCGACTGTCATCGATAACTAAAATTTTGTTACTTGCCACAACTGACTCCTCGGCAACGAACTATCAAGGGATGAAATGAGAAAATACGATATAAAAGCGAGAACATCCGGTTGTGCAGTCTAGAAAGTGAGTGTAGTAGATATTGAACGACTGTAAATTAAATTCTCGACCGCCAATACTTTGGACTCAATTGACACGCGAAAGGGGGATTGTCAGCCATCTGGAATACACCAGTAACTTGTTTTTCTAGTCAACCTTGCACAACAAACAAAATTACATAATCAAAATTACACAACCAAATTTACAAGATAAAGCTAACGCTGTTATTGTTTTACATCCAAGGGAATTTTTACTGATTGCGCGATCGCAAAATTTTCCTTAAATAGATATAATTCAGTAAATCTGCGGTGGACGAGTTAGTAATTGGTGGGGGAATGGGGAATGGGGAATGGGGAATGGGGAATGGGGAATGGAGAATGGGGAATGGGAAATGGGGAATGGGGAATGGGGAATGGGGAATGGAGAATGGGGAATGGGAAATGGGGAATGGGTAGTTGATAATAGATAATTGTTACTGGTCAGAAGTAACTGGTAACAGGTCACTGGTCACTGATAACTGATAACTGATAACTGATAACTGATAACTGATATATGACCATTAGATCTGCTTCTGAGTTCAAATCGGAAATTGAAGCTCTACCGCCGTGGCTGCGCCGACCGATTGGCAAGGCAAGCGAACTGTCTACAGTTCAAAGAATTATTAAACAGCGGCAAATCCACACGATTTGTGAGGAAGGGCGCTGCCCGAACCGAGGTGAGTGTTATGCTCAGAAAACGGCGACTTTTTTACTGATGGGTCCGACTTGCACTAGGTCTTGTGCTTTTTGTCAAGTGGATAAAGGTCACGCACCGATGCCACTCGATCCAGAAGAGCCGCAGAAGGTAGCGGAGGCAGTGCGATCGCTAGGGTTACGCTACGTAGTCTTAACTTCTGTCGCGCGAGACGATTTGGCAGACCAAGGAGCGAGTTGGTTCGTGGCCACAATGTCAGCAATTCGTAACTTAAACCCCCAGACGCAAATTGAAGTGTTGACTGCCGATTTTTGGGGTGGTACGGGTGCGGGTGAAGCAGGACAAAGGGCAAGAATTGCCACGGTGGTAAAGGCAAAACCAGCTTGTTACAACCACAATATTGAGACTGTGAAAAGACTCCAAGGACGAGTACGACGGGGAGCTAAGTACGATCGCTCGTTGCAAGTGCTGCAAGCAGTCAAAGAGATCGATTCCAGTGTCCCGACAAAATCTGGTTTGATGTTGGGACATGGGGAGACGGTAGAAGAAGTTATCGAGACGATGGCAGATTTAAGAGCGATAGACTGCGATCGCCTGACGATTGGGCAGTACATGCGTCCTTCTTTGGAACACTTACCAGTACAAAAATATTGGACTCCTGAAGAATTTACGCAATTAGGCGCGATCGCTCGCGATATGGGTTTTAGCCACGTCCGTTCAGCTCCCCTCGTGCGTAGCTCCTATCATGCTGGCGAGGAACAGTGACCAGGGAATAGGGAGCAGTTAATTCTCACTTACGACTTATGAGTTACGGCTTACGATTTTTCACTACTTACTACTCACTACTCACTACTCACTCTATGACAAATGCGTATTTGCTTTGTTGGTGATTCTTTTGTAAATGGTGCGGGAGATCCTGAGTGTCTCGGTTGGACGGGGAGAATTTGTGTTGCTGCTCAGAAACAAGGATATGACATTACTTATTACAATTTAGGAGTTAGAAAAGAGACAAGTACTGATATTAAGGCACGGTGGTTGCAAGAGGTTTCTTGCCGTTTAAGCAAAGAATACGATAGTAGAGTTGTGTTTTCTTTTGGCACAAATGACACGACTATAGAAAATAATAAGACCCGAGTAGAATTAGCTCAATCTATAGAAAATACATACCAGATTTTGCAAACGGCTCAGCAAATGTTTCCGGTTTTAATGGTTGGAGCGCCTCCCATGCTGGATGCAGAACAAAATTCTAGAACCGCTCGTTTATTGGAGCAATTTGAGAAAATTTGCTTAAAAATTAATATACCTTATTTAGACATTTTTACACCTTTACAAAAATCAGATACTTTGCTGCAAGAAGTAGCAGAGTATGATGGCGCTCATCCCCGTGCTGCTGGTTATCAAGAAATAGCTAATTTAGTTCAAAATTGGTCGGAATGGCAATCTTGGTTTACTTAGTTGCAGCTACAATTTTCCTAGCCTCTAGCCCCTAGCCCCTACTGATGCCTGCCCTCCGCCAATATCTGCGCCACTGGACGCGCCCCCGCCGTACCAGCGCGATCGCCGAAGCCTGTTTAATTGGTTTAGTCGCCGCTTTGTCAGCAGTATTGCTCAAAGCTGGTTCTGGCTGGCTGGGGGCAATGCGAGTCCATCAATCTAACCTCATCCCTGCTTGGATCTTACTGCCGTCTTTTGGGCTAGTATTTGGGTTTTTGTCGGGTTTACTGGTGGAACGATTAGCGCCAGAGGCAAGTGGCAGTGGTATTCCTCACCTCAAAGCAGCCCTGGCTAACGTCCCGACCGAACTTTCTTGGCGGACTGCTGGTGTGAAGTTGATAGCTTCAATTATTGCCCTTGGTTCGGGACTGACTTTGGGCAGACAGGGACCAACCGTTCATGTCGGTGCAGCTTTAGCTGCCCAATTTAGCCGCTGGGTTCCCACTTCCCCCGATCATCGTCGCCAGATGATTGCCGCAGGTGCAGGCGCGGGATTAGCTGCTGCTTTTAATGCCCCCATTACGGGGGTTTTGTTTGTGGTGGAAGAATTACTCCGCGATGTGTCGAGTCTGACTTTAGGAACGGCAATTCTAGCCTCGTTTATCGGTGCGGTCGTGTCGCGAATTCTGGGCGGTCGCAGCTTGGACTTGAGTTTAGTCTTGACTGCACATTCAACAACATTCTCGTTAGTCGAGCTGCCATTTTTTTTGCTATTAGGTGTTTTAGCAGGGTTACTAGGTTCCCTGTTTCATCGGGGCATTATTGCTAGTTTAAAGTTTTATCGCCAATTGCACATCAGTTTACCCCTGCGGATTGCTCTAGCAGGGCTAATTTCAGGTATTGTAGTCGCCCTTTTACCTGCTACTTTTCGCGATAACAGTGGTTTGAGAGAATTTTTGATTACTGGAGATGCCAGCTTAGAATTAGCCGCGATCGCCTTTATCTCTCAGTTTATTCTCACTTTAGTCGCTTTTGGTTCGGGAGCGCCAGGAGGATTATTCGCTCCCAGCCTGATTCTTGGTTCGGCTTTAGGTTATTTAGTCGGATTGATAGAAACTCAATTGTTGGGCGTTGGTTCCCCCGCTACCTACGCTTTAGCAGGGATGGGGGCATTTTTCAGCGTGGTTTCCAAAGTCCCGATTACGGCGATCGCGATCGTCTTTGAGATGACCACCGATTTTAACTTGGTGTTGCCGTTAATGATTGGTTCGGTAACGGCTTATCTAATTGCCGAAAGGTTAGCGCCTGGATCGATTTACGACAAGATTTTGCAACTCAATGGTATCAACTTAGAAGCAGCAGCTACTCCCAAAGGCTTACTTGCCGAATTGACAGCAGAAGACGTGATGCAGCGGCGGGTAGAGACTTTAGGGGCGCAGATGACGCTAGATGAAGCAGTACAGGCGTTTTCTCGCTCTCACCATCGCGGCTTTCCGGTGGTAGATAACAGTAAGTTGGTGGGGATTATTACTCAAACAGATTTGGCAAAAACACGCGATCGCCCTCTATCTGGAGATACTCCGATTAGCGCGATCATGACTCCCCAACCCGTCACCGTCAGTCCCGATGCAACTCTCGCTCACGTTTTATATTTGCTCGATCGCTACCAACTCAGCCGCTTACCTGTGGTAGAAAATCGTCGGATGGTGGGAATTATTACCCGTGCCGATATTATCCGCATTGAAGCCGATAAACTCAATGGTGAGATAGAACAAACGGGACCGCGCCCTGAACCATCTTATATAGTGTATCAGACGCGATCGCCCAGCACCGGACGCGGCAGAATTTTAGTCCCGATTGCCAATCCCCAAACTGCGGCATTGCTACTGCAAATGGCTGCGGCAATTGCCCGCGATCGCGATTACGAATTAGAGTGCATTCAAGTTATCCTCGTCTCTCGCCGCAGTTCTCCCGCTGAAACCTCCGTGCAGACGGGAAAAAGCCGCAAGTTACTCCGTCAAGCCGAAGCGATCGCGAAAAAGCAAAAAATTCCCGTTCATACCCAAATTCGGGTAGCTCACGATACCTCTCAAGCGATATTAGAGACAATTAAAGAACAGCACATCGATATTTTGTTAATGGGTTGGAAAGGTAATACTATTACCCCTGGTCGAATTTTTGGCAATGTTGTAGATACCCTGATCCGCCAAGCACCCTGCGATGTCGTGTTAGTGAAATTGCCAGAAGAAGGGCAGAGGGGCAGAGGGGCAGAGGAGAATTTAAATACTCACGCACCACTCACCACGCAACACGCACCACTTTCTTTCCCGACCCCCGACTCCCGTACACGCGGGTTTCTAAACCCGCCCCTACCGACTCTCTCATTTAACCGTTGGCTAGTTCCGATGGCGGGTGGTCCCAATGCAAAAACAGCAATTAAATTATTACCTGCGCTAGCTTCTCTAGGAGAAGAACCAGAAATTCAATTGTGTCAGGTGTTTGAATCTCAAGCAGCAAAACCCGATCTAAGCGTACTGCAACAAGCAATCCGTTACTTAGTTAAATATCGGCAATTATCGGGCAAAGTATCCGCAATACCAGTCATATCGAGTTCGGTTGCGGATGGCTTGATTAATTTAGTTAAGACGGAAGATTTCGATGTAGTGGTTTTGGGCGCAAGCCGAGAAGGGATGTTACAAAATGCTATCAAGGGCAATATTCCCGCTCAAATTGCCAATCGCGTGGATAGTACGGTAATTTTGGTACGCGGCGAGATTGATAAGTAAGTCAAAAGTTAAATTTACCTTTAGGTTAATTCTTTATGACTGCGCCGGAGAAGATCCCCCCAACCCCCTTTAAAAAGGGGGCTAGGAGAGAGTGAAGCTATGAGAAAATAAATAGAATTGGGATTTTCAAATATTCATGTAAAAAGTTGAATGATAGGAAATTTTCAGCACTTCAAAAAATTTACTCTTTCTTATACTTGGGAAACAACCTGGTGTATCGAAACAATGGCTCTCAGTTCTGATGGAAAAATTCTGGCTTATAGCGAATTTGATGACTGGACTTTTGATGATTCAGGTGTTAGCGTATATGACTTAAAAACAGGAAGATCGATTTGCTATTTCGATACTGGAGACGGCTTGTCATATGTTTGTCCGATCGCTATCAGTTCCAATAATAGATATCTTTTTTGGAATACGGGTTATGAGATTGTAGTAGGAGATATAATCGCAAAAAAAGAATTACACACATTTCAAGACAGTGCTGGTTCAATTACTGTTAGTCTTGATGGACAAACTCTTGTTTGTTTTTCACCTGAAATTGCTAAGATGTTTGATGTGGAGACGGGACAAACAATATCTATTATTAAATCTCCTTCAGAAGCAGAAAAATTTATTATTACTAGCTCAGATAGGGAAATTATCATTAGTCAGTCAGGTAATGCGATCGCATTGTGGGATTTGCGATCGGGACAGCAAATCGGTTATCTTACAATAACACTACGAGATCTAAGAACTGGAAAAGAACTCCGTAGTTTTAAAGCTCTCACAAAGCCAGTTAAATGCCTGGCTCTTAGTGCTGACAAGCAGACTCTTATGACTATTAATTCTAATGATACAATTACGTATTGGGACATTAAGACAGGAAAAGAAACTAAGACTTTTGAATGGCGCTATCATCCAATAAAAGCTATAAGCGCCGACAGCTCAGTAATGATTACTTCTGGCAAAGATGGTATCATTATCTGGGATTTATTTAGTGGGAAGAAACTACATGTCCTCCCAAAAGATACAGTACACGATCTGGTTATTAGTGCTAATAATCAGACGATCGCTTATATTACACCTCGCGGTGGATATGGCGGTTATTTTGTCAAAGTTTGGCAAGCGTTTTAGAATCGCTTTGAATTTACGGCTGTGAAACTGTAGAAGGCTCTGTAGCGGCTAGATCGGATTTACTCTGATTTAAAGACCAACGAAATTCATAATCTACATGAGCTTGTTGGCAACTTGCTTCTAGTTGCTTTTGTTGAGCCGCAGCTTTACGCAAGTAAATAACTAATTGTTTTACTTGCTCTAATAGGAACGGATCTTGTCTGACAATAGGTAGTGTTTGCTGCTCTAATAATTGCAATAGGAGTTCGTAGTGAATTGGAGAAGGAAGGGGAATCATAAGCTAATTCGTAATTCGTAATTCGTAATTCGTAACTTGGAAAGAGGAGAAAGATAGGAGGAATCCTCTTCTACTACCTTTATCTTTCCCATTTTCTACTCACTACTCACCAGTCGAAAGTCAAAAGTTAAAAGTCAAATTTTGACTCTTGCCTCTTTACCACTACTCACTACTCACTACTCACTTTATCAAAGAAGCGATCGCGGCTCCTGGTTCTGGCTGTTTGACTAAAGACTCGCCAACTAGCACTGCTGCTGCACCTGCTTCGGTAACTACAGCTACATCCGCTGAGGTGTAGATTCCTGACTCGCTGACAACTAAAATCTCTCGTTGTTCTAATTGTGGCTGACGTGCGGTTAATAGTTGGCTGGTTGTTTGCAAATCGACAGAAAAGTTTTCCAGATTGCGATTGTTGATACCTACCAATGTCACGCCATCTAAAGCCAAAACGCGATCGAGTTCCTCTAGAGTATGGACTTCAATTAAGGCAGCTAACTTCAAGGCTTTAGCAATTTTGATGAAATATTGCAAATCGCGATCGCTCAGAATTGCAGCAATCAACAATATCGCATCAGCACCCCGTAACCGTGCCAAATACATCTGGTAGGGATAGATAATAAAATCCTTGCACAACAAAGGTACATCTACCGCAGCGCGAACCTGTTCTAAATAATCGAAACTGCCTTGAAAAAACTTGCTATCTGTGAGTACCGAAATACAACTAGCTTTACCTTCTTGATAGGAAAGGGCGATCGCCACTGGATCGAAATCTTCTCGCAATACACCTTTACTCGGAGAAGCTTTTTTCACTTCAGCAATTACTGCGGGAGAAGTCTTACCTTGACGTAAAGCAGCGACAAAATCGCGGGTAGGAGGTAATGAGAGAGCTTGCTTTTGTAACTCTACCAGCGGTAGTTTTTCCCGCATTCGATCGACTTCAATCTCTTTATGCCACACAATTTCTTCTAAAATATGTTGCGGCTTTGCACCAGGTACTGTTACCTGATAACTCAAATAACTGATCTCAACAGATGGATTTGGCGGACGACGACGGATTTGCATTCTGAGTGAGTAGTGAGTAGTGAGTAGTGAAGAGTGGCGCTTTGGCTAGTGGTTGGTGGCTAGCCACTCACAAATGACAAATAACAAATGACGAATGACAAATGACTAAGCATGAACTGCTCGTTTGTACGCTTCATCCAAGACTTCGGAAAGGGTAGGATGGGCATGGACGAGGAAGGCGAGAGAGTGAACGGATTGACGATTGGCGATCGCGGCTGAGGCTTCGTGGATTAAGTCGGAGGCGTGGGAACCGATGATATGGACTCCCAATACTTCCCCTGTATCTTGACGGTAGACAACTTTGGCAATTCCATCTGCATCTCCATCTGCTAGCGCCTTGGAGTTGCCTTTAAAGTAAGTTCTGGCAGTTCCGACCTTAAATCCTTCGGCTTCGCCTAATTCCTTCGCAGCGGTTTCTGTCATCCCGACATAGCTAATTTCGGGGTGGGTAAAGGCGGCGGCGGGAATGCTGCGATAATCAATTTGACGCTGGCGATCGCAAATATTTTCCACTGCGACAATTCCTTGGGCTGAAGCTGCATGGGCTAACATCATTTTCCCTGTAGCGTCGCCAATTGCCCAGAGGTGGGGTACTGTTTCGCCACCAGATAACACAGCCATGCTGTCATTGACGGGAATATAACCACGGCGATCGAGTTCTGCACCTACAGATTCTAAACCTAAATCCTTTGTGGCAGGAATGCGTCCGGTGGCAACCAAGCAGCCGTCTACTTCTAGCGTATCGACGTATTCTTTGGTTTTGAAATTTGCCAGTTCGATAACAACTGGAGAACCAGGAGTAACTTTTTTGGCGTAGATGCCTACATAAGTTTCGATATCGCGGGGAGTGATTAAGACTCGTTCGGCAATTTTAGCAATATCGCGATCGAACCCTGGCATTAATTGGTCTAGGGCTTCAATCATGGTAATTTCGCAACCTAAAGCCGAGTACACATCGGAAAATTCTAAGCCGATGTAGCCGCTACCAATAATTGCTACCCATTGAGGTAAGGATTCTAACTTAACGGCTTGGTCGCTGGTAAATACAGTTTTGCCGTCAATTTCAATTCCTGGTGGAACGAAAGGCACGGAACCAGGGGCGAGGATGATATCTTTAGCGGTAAGAATTTTTTCTTCGCCGCTATTGGTAGTCACCGTGACTTTCTGCTGTCCCGCAACTTTTCCCCTACCGCGAATCGTGTCAACACCCACGCGCTTGAGGCTATTTGTCAAGTCACCTTGCAGCTTGCTGACTAAGTTTAACGCATGATTGGCGATCGCCTGACGGTCGAATCCCACATTTTCTACTTGAATGCCTAGCGATTTCAAATGGTGTGCGTCGCGCAATTCCCGCACTCGTCCCGATGCTGCCAACAGTGCTTTAGAGGGAATGCAACCGCGATTGACACAGGTTCCGCCCATATCAGCTGCTTCAACGATCGCTGTCTTTAAGCCACAACTGACGGCGTGTAAGGCAGCTCCATGTCCGCCTACCCCAGCACCAATAATTACTAAATCGTAATCGAATCCCTGACTCACTGAAGTCTCCTCGTGCTTGTTGCTATTCTTATTCTCTGATTGAGATAGCTTTTATTGCAAGTTTCTAGACTTGGGGCTAGGGACTGGGAATTGGAGGCTAGAGACTATGGAATGAATAGGGACAAAGTTATCGTTATCCCTTTTGTCTTCCTTGTCTCCCTTATCCTCCTTGCCCTTCCTGTCAGGCAACCATCACGTCCTTACCCCAAACATCAAAAAGATTTCAGCCGATTACGTTGAAAATGTCGGACAGCATTGTCTATTTTATTCACCTAATATAATAGATGATTTCTGCCGATTTTGCTCCTCAGTTAGCTCTCGTTTTTAAATTATCATGCTTGTTCCAGCATAAATATATAATAGACTAACAAAAAACTATAAATTCATGTGTTCGACGGATATATTTGGGCTATTTAAGTCTAAGCAAGAATTCAACAATTACAATTGATTTGTTAATTGTAATATATCGGGTTTAGCTTGACGTAAAATTATAATTTTTTCTGAAATGTGGGGACGGCTTTTAGTATCCTTGCCTACTAAATGTTGTAAAAAGTCATCTTCATGAATATTGAATTTTATAAAACTTGTTAATAATTTTTCTACACTATAGCGAGTCTAAGCAAGTTGTGAACATAAGTTAGAGATAAACAGGTAGAATGAAGCTCTAAATGTCAGAGGTTGCTGAAAACTAGCGTGAACTCAAAGCTAGCTATGGAAGGTTATGTGTATCGACAAATTAGCCAAATTTTAGAAGCTTCTGTCGGATTTGTTAGCAAATGGAAACAAGCCTTGTTAAATTACAGAGCTTCCAGAGACACCTTTAAAAACAATCTATATTTCGCTGCAAATATTGTGACTGAAGGTAATATTGCTAATTTCGCATCTTTATTAAAAATCCCTAAAAATACATTTTAAGGTTGGTTCAGAGGCAAGGCTTTTCTATCATTAGATACCTTACTGAATATTGCTTTGCTTCTTCAGATATTCTTAGCAGAGCTTTTTACTCAAGAAATTCAAAGAACTTCGCTTGAAGGTCTACCAACCAATTTTACATCTTGCTACACGAGACAAAAACGTTCTTCTCCACGCCAATTTAATTACCAACAAGTTTAGCAAGTTTTGCTTAATGCATTAAGTCAAGATAATATCATCCCAACAATTAAACAAATTGCTCTCGAACTGGGCTACAGCCGCAGGCTTATTGCTAGACATTTTCCAGGTTTATGTCATGCTATTGTAGCTAAGCGCCGTAGCTTGCACAAAGCCAATCACGCAACTATCATTCAAAATTCCTGCCAAAAGGTTCGACAGGCTGTTTTAGATCTGTATAGTAGAGGGGAGTATCCAACTTTTGCCACGTTTTGATGGAACGATAACAATGTCAAAGCGGCAATATTATGGGTAAAGTCACACAAAACCCTCTACTGGAGAGGGTTTTAGCTTATGGACGTAACTGGATTCGAACCAGTGACCTCTACGATGTCAACGTAGCGCTCTAACCAACTGAGCTATACGTCCGTGGATTAGTCACTATAGCACAGGTCGATCGCAAAAGGCAAATAGAAATTTGGTAATAGGTAATTGGCGATAGTGCTTGCTAGTTAGCTGTTGTCATTGTTATTCGTAGATCGTCTCGGTCTGTTGTATAACTCATAAGTGAGTGTAAGTGTCTGGTGTATGAAATATTTGTTGGTAGGTTCGATCTTTTGTTTCCTGTTGCTGTTTAACAATCTACAACCTGCTCTAGCTTCAATTCATAAGTATCCAGAATCCGCCATGCAAACTATGTATCGTTCTCAGCAAAGCCTACGGGACGATCGCGATCGCGCTTGGCAACTAATTCTTTTCAAGCGATTGAAATTCGGTCAATTAGATAGCGTACATTTGCGTTTAGTTGGGTTCCCAGGCAAAACTGAGGTAGCACGCGCTCAACCATTAAAAATCGCAGCCAGAACCAAAGACGTTTGGACAGCAAACAATCTAGTCGAGCAACTAGAACTGCCTGCAAATGTAGGAGAATATGACCTGCTGAAAGTTATGACCGAGCTAGATGCAGATTTACCCTTGCAGTTAGAATTATCTTTGCAACAAAGTCAAGTAGCAAAACTGCTAGTTCCTCCCTTTGTCGTGCGAGAATGGCGATCGCTGATGGACGAGGTAGAAATAAAACTCTAAGGCGATCGCCACTGCTACCCTCAATTCCCTTTTTTCAAAACTACTACGGGACAATGGGCATAACGAATTACTCGTTCTGCCACCGAACCGAGGAAAAATCGACTCAATCCAGTGCGACCGTGAGAGGGAATTACGATTAAATCGGCATCAATTTCTTTAGCATAGTCGATAATCTCCGAACTGGGGTCGCCAATAGCAACGCCAATATGAACATTTGCATACTCTGAAGCTTGTAGCCGTTTATCTAAAGCTTCTTTGACGTGCTGCTGTCGATCGCGATCGTCTAGAGTATTCCACATTACCCCTGGTTCGGCTGGATGCAAGTGAGATAGGACATGCAGAACGTACAGATGACTCGCATCCTTCACAAATTCTCTTGCCGGAGATAGTGCCGCAAAAGACTCTTCCGAAAAATCGATTGGAACTAGAACGCGATTTTTTTGCAACCAGTTCATAATTTTATTTGTTAATAGCTAATAATGAATGGTTAATTGCAATGGACGATCGACAATTAACCATTAACCAATTACTTAAACACAGGCATCTTTCCAGTTTGGAGGCGATGCATGTAGTCTTGTAGATCGGCAGCGACTTTATTCGATAGTAGGAAGCAGCCCAAAATATTTGGGAAAGCCATTGATAAAATCATCATGTCACTAAATTCTAAGACTGCCCCTAGATTGACGACAGCACCGACAAACACGAAGAAAACAAACAGTGCTTTGTAAACTAAAGTAGTGCGATCGCCAAACAAGTATTCCCAGCAGCGTTCGCCGTAGTAACTCCAAGAAATCATTGTCGAAAAAGCAAACAGAAATATAGCGATCGCTAACACAACCGGAAACCAGCCAATCGCGGAAGCAAAAGCCTCGTTTGTGAGTTGTGCCCCGTCTGCCTTGGTGTCAGTATATACTCCCGTGATTACCATTACCAAAGCTGTCATGTTACAAATGATAACAGTATCGATAAAAGGTTCGAGTAATGCTACTATCCCCTCGCGAACTGGCTCTTCAGTCCGAGCGGCAGAATGGGCGATCGCTGCCGAACCGACTCCCGCTTCGTTAGAGAAGGAGGCGCGGCGAAATCCTTGCACTAGTACTCCAATAAATCCTCCGGCAAACGCTTGTGGGAAAAAAGCTTCTCGGAAAATTGTAGCGACAGCACCAGGAATCAAAGGTATATTTGTGAAAATAATGAACAATGCAGCAAGAATGTAAATCAAGCACATTGCCGGAACTAGCTTTTCAGTCACCGAACCAATCCGCTTGATGCCACCGATAATCACTAAGGCGACTAATACAGCCATGACTATACCGTAAAGCCAATTTCGACCCTGCAAAAAGGGGATTACTCCCGACACAGCAGCATAGGACTGGTTGGCTTGAAACATATTGCCACCGCCAAAAGACCCGCCAACACAAAATATGGCAAATAGCGGTGCTAGGACTTTACCCAGAGGGCGCAAACCTAGTTCGCCCAAACCTCGCGATAAGTAGTGCATCGCGCCGCCGGAGACGCTACCATCAGGTTTGACAATCCGATATTTCTGCCCTAGGGTACATTCAGTAAACTTACTAGACATCCCTAGCAGCCCCGCCACTGTCATCCAGAACATTGCCCCAGGACCACCTAACTGAATGGCGATCGCGACTCCGGCAATATTTCCTAAACCCACTGTTGCTGACAGCGCCGCTGATAGTGCTTGGAAGTGAGTTACTTCCCCCTCCTCTGTTGGGTTATCGTAGTGTCCTCGCACGACAGAAATAGCATGACCGAATCCACGGAAGTTGATAAAACCCATGCGGATTGTAAAAAAGACCGCGCCAATAATCAGCCACAGCACGATAAACGGCATTCCACCAATGCTGAAGAACAAGACTTGAGATAATGCCGCTACCAGGTAGGAGAAAATAGCATCAATTGCTCCTAAAATCCCAGTAGGTTTGCCATCAGCAGCATAAGCCGTACTGGGTATGGCTAGTAAGATTAAACATAGCCAAGGATATTTTCGCAGCCAATTCAAAAGCTTATAGTGTTTCATCAGCGTTTCTTATCTTTGCATTTTCACAAAAACCATTAATTTAAGAAAATATAACTTTAGGATGCAATTAAACTGTTCTTAAGACACAATTTTCTAGCTTGTAGCAAAAATGTACTCCAATACGTACCTCTAAGGATAGAGAAAAGGCGACTAGTGGTAATTTGTAGTTGGCAGTGCGCGGTTGAGCGTTAGAATTGCTTGGGAATTTAACGTGAAGTTTGCTGCTTCACTACTCACTACTCACTACTCACTGCTAATATGCCAACAGCTTTGATTACTGGTGCTTCTGCGGGAATTGGTGCTACATTTGCTCAAGAGTTAGCCTCGCGACAGACAGATTTGGTTTTAGTGGCTCGTTCTGCTGACAAGTTGCAACAGTTAGCTTCGCAGTTACAAACACAATACCAGATTAAAACCCACGTCTTAGTCTACGACTTAACTCAACCAGATACAGCTACGGCTATATATGACGCGGTGAAGGCAAAAGGATTAACAATTGATTTGTTAATTAACAATGCTGGATTTGGTGATTATGGTGACTTTGCCGAAAGAGATGGCGATCGCCAAGTGAAAATGGTGCAATTGAATATTTTGGCATTGGTTGACTTGACTCACAAGTTCTTACCAGGAATGCGCCAGCGTCGTTCGGGAGGTATTATCAATCTTGCCTCTACTGCTGCATTTCAACCAATACCTTATTTTGCAGTATATGCAGCCAGCAAAGCCTTTGTACTAAGTTTTAGCGAAGCGTTGTGGGCAGAAAATCGCCAGTATGGCGTGCGGATTTTAGCTGTTTGTCCTGGTCCTACAGAGACAAAATTCTTCAAAGATGCTGATTTTCCTCAAACTTTTTCAGAGACGATCGCTAAAAATTACACTTCGCCTCAACAGGTTGTCAGAGAAGCACTTCAAGCTTTAGATAAAAATCGTGCTTCGATTATTCCAGGATTCGCAAATAAACTTAGTGCTAATGCATATCGATTTCTACCACGCCAAACTGTGGTAAGTCTAACAGGAAAAATATTTAAGCATGGTTGAGTTCAGTTGTCAGTTATCAGTTATCAGTTATCAGTGACTAACTACCAACTACTCACCAATCACTTCCAAATGACCAATTGCAAGTTACATATATCGCGTCAACTGTACGCGATATCGTTCTTTTTTGGTTACAGCAACTTCCCCAACTTCTAGTCGTCCTTTACCGCGAATTGCAATTAAATCTCCAGTTTTGACTGGGGTACTAGACTGGCTAATTTCTTTCCAGTTAACGCGCACGTCTCCCCCTGAAATTAGATCTGCCATTTTGTTGCGAGACATGCCAAAACCAGCAGAAGCGATCGCATCTAATCGTAAAGAGGCTTCGACTGTGGTTAATTCTTTCTTCTTCGGTTCTTTAATTTTTAATTCATTCAACTCGATCTGTTGAATTTTTACAGGTACGGAACGCACTTGCTTTAAATTCATACCCAGAAATTCTACCAATTCCGGTACGACAATTGCTTGCGCTCCTCGTTCTCCCAAAACAATAATATCGCCAGTTTTTTCGCGTACAATTCCCGTTCCCAGCATCGAGCCTAAAAAGTCACGATGGGTAGCGGTGTCAAATAGAAAATTGCCTGCAATATCTACTGCTGCTACTGTAACTTGCGACGCATCGAGCGGAACTTCCGCACGGGCGATCGCTAGGCGTTGGCGTTCTGCTTGAGGATAACCACCCCAGGCTACCAATTGTATCTCAGTTAAGCGACTAAAGATTTGTTGGCTTTCAGTTAATTCTGGTGGCGATAAAAAATCAGTCAATACTACTTCCCAAGTTTTAATTGCTTGCTCTGCCAAATCAATAACGCGAGCTACAGTTTCTCGATTTTCTACGCCTTTTAATAATTCTTCTCTAGGTAACATTGTTATTTGTTATTGGTCATTTGTTATTTGTTATTGGCTATTTAGCTAGTACCAATTTTCGTAGTTTTCAATTTCTCGTATTATTCGCTGTTTCAAATCCTCACTAAGATATACTTGTCGGCAAAATTGCCAGGATGAGGTCACAAGCCACGAAGTAAAAGCATCAATCACTGGTAACTGACAACTGATAACTAATAACTGTTTTCAGCCTATTGGTTCAGCATATCCTTGAATATTTTCTGGATCGAAACGACGTAATACGGTTGTTGCTTGCCGCGTGATGCTCTCATTTCCCTTGACAACAATCAAATACTTACCCGCATTGAGGCGGTTGCGATAAGGTAAAGCATCGCCACTACCAAATACCAAACCAGCACCACCGCCAGCAAATAGGCTACCCATACCACCCGCCACAGCACCCAGTAAGCCACCAATGACATGATTGCCAATTTCACCCGCCCAAGCAAAGGTATCTAAACCAGAAAGGACGCTAAAAGCAACTCCAGAAACAAAACCAAACGGTATGAGCCAGAAAGCCATGAGTTTTGCTTGCTTGACAGCCTGCTCGTTAGGATCGATCAATCCAAACTCGTCTGCACTTTTATAGCCTCTACCGAGAATAGTCACGCGATCGGTAGATATACCTTCTTTTTCTAGAGCTAAGTAGGCTGCTTCTGCTTGAATGCGATCGGGTAATACGGCAACGAGGTAATTCATGGGAGTGGTGCGTGGTGCGTGATGCGTGGTTAGTGGCTGGTGGCTAGTGGCTAGATTCTGAGTTTTGTTCTAGCCACCAGTCACTGTTAACTGACAACTGACAACTGACAACTGATAACTGATAACTGTTAAAATATCGTACTGCGGCAGCGATTACTTAAAGCACAACTTAACCTAAATAAAGGCAACCTTTGGGCTGAGAGTAACGCTTGCTCGAATTATCCCTGGTCTTGTGCGATCGCTGCTGTCGCTCGAATCGAACGTAGATAAACAGACTACTCGCATGGGTGGGCAGTTAACTTATGATTAATAATGCCTTTTCCCTACTGGATTTCTATTGCTAATCATGGCTAAAGTTCTCGTATCCGACCCAATCGACCAGGCAGGAATTGATATCCTCTCCCAAGTTGCCACTGTTGACATAAAAATTGGTCTAACGCCAGAGCAATTCGTACAAGTGATTCCAGAGTACGATGCCCTGATGATTCGCTCTGGTAGCCGCATTACCAAAGAAATCATTGAAGCTGGACATCAACTGAAGATCATCGGTCGGGCTGGTGTGGGTGTAGACAATGTAGACGTGCCTGCTGCTACCCGTCAAGGAATTGTAGTTGTCAATTCTCCTGAAGGCAATACGATCGCCGCTGCCGAACACGCGATCGCCATGATGCTGGCATTATCGCGCTACATTCCCGATGCGAATGCCTCTGTCAAACGGGGCGAGTGGGATCGCAAAACCTTCGTCGGGGCAGAAGTCTACAAAAAAACCCTCGGTGTGGTGGGTTTAGGTAAAATTGGTTCCCATGTTGCTACGGCGGCTAAAGCAATGGGAATGAAGCTGCTTGCCTATGACCCCTTTATCTCTACCGAACGAGCCGAACAGTTGGGTTGCCGCTTAGTCGAGGTAGACATCTTACTACAAGAAGCCGATTATATTACACTGCACATCCCCAAAACCCCAGAGACAACTCACCTGATTAACGCCGCAGCACTCGCCAAAATGAAACCCAACGCCAGGATCGTCAACTGTGCAAGGGGTGGCATCATCGACGAAGCGGCGCTAGGAGAAGCACTCAGGGCGGGTAAAATTGCAGGGGCGGCTTTGGATGTTTTTGAGGAAGAACCCCTGAAGGAATCGCCGCTAAAAGCATTAGGGAAGGAAATCATCCTCACCCCCCACCTGGGCGCTTCGACTACAGAAGCACAAGTCAATGTGGCGATCGATGTGGCAGAACAAATCCGCGATGTCTTGCTCGGTTTGCCAGCTCGTTCCGCTGTCAATATTCCTGGACTCAGCCCTGATATTTTGGAAGAACTCAGACCGTACATGCAACTTGCTGAGACTTTGGGTAATTTAGTCGGACAGTTGGCTGGGGGAAGAGTCGATTTACTCAACGTCAAACTGCAAGGCGAACTTGCCACCAATAAGAGCCAGCCTTTAGTTGTAGCTGCTTTGAAGGGATTGCTTTCTCAAGCGTTACGAGAAAGGGTAAATTACGTTAATGCCAGCGTTGAAGCCAAAGAACGGGGAATTCGGATTATTGAAACGCGGGACGCTGCCTTGCGGGATTATGCGGGTTCCTTGCACTTATCAGCTAAGGGTTCGATGGGCGAACATTCCGTGACGGGGGCGCTATTGGGTGATGGCGAAATTCGCATTACCAACATTGACGAATTCCCCATTAATATTCCCCCCAGTTCGCATATGCTATTTACACTGCACCGAGATATGCCAGGAATTATTGGTAAGCTCGGTTCCCTGCTAGGTAGCTTTAACGTCAACATCGCCAGTATGCAGGTCGGACGCAAAATCGTGCGCGGCGATGCGGTTATGGTACTAAGTCTAGACGATCCCCTCCCAGATGGGATTTTGACTGAAATTACCAAAGTCGCAGGCATTCGCGATGCTTATACAGTAACTCTTTGAGATACAGTATCTCTTTGAGAGGGGCTGGGGCTAGGGGATAGGGTCAGGAAGAAGGGACAAGGAGAGACAGTGCGATGCAGGAGAAACCCCCGCACCTTACTGGCTCTTCCTGTTCGCCGATCGCCGATAACTGCTTTTCGCTTTGGTGAAGGTAAATAATTTTAGAACAGTTTTTCTGTGTCGATGAAGCGGTAGCAATAGAAGAATGTCATCGCTCTAGAACGCAGATTAGCAATTTATGTGGGTGTTTGCTGCTCGAAGCGATCGCATTTTTTTACTACAGCAGCACTGTCACTATCAGTTTTTTTCCGAGAGTTAGTTAATTTTTATGCCAAATTTTAATTTTTCCATAAAATTTGACAATACAAATACAAAAAACTATATATCGGCTAAAATGAAGAAACTAAGAAAAAGTTTTCACAGAGAGAACGACTTACTATTTATGCAATAGAAAGACTGGCTCCCAGGAAAACTTGTATATAAATATCTTTCTACGCGGGAAACCGAGAAGAAATCGCCTGAGCTGTTTTGGCTCAGGCAACTTATAACCTGGTCCACATCTTCAGACTACTGCACGCTAATTTAGATCGATAACAGTAAATTTCCGTAAAACCAATCGAGCAGTTACCAACAAAATCAGTGAAAATATGGTAGCTGCTGAATTTGTCAAGCATTTAGCAGTTTTTAGAGATAAATTTATCGCTCGCTCATGCAGATTTTATGCAGCAAAAAATAGAGGATTAGCATTGCCAATCCCAATTAATTCACCCAAAAACCTATCAATTTGGTTCCTTAAATCTTGGACGTTTGCCAAACTCCTCATTGTAGCCTTGCCATATGTGCTAAATGGCTTCCATTCCACTAATCACCAACTAAAAATTCTATATTCTGGATACATTTTATTCCGTGTCATCCCTCGAAAAACTGAGAAATAAAAAACCTGCTGTCAGTTCAAATTAGATTGTGCCTGACAACAGGTTATTTCTACTCAACTAGCAACAAAACTAGTAGAAAGCTTAATAAGGGTTACTAGAGATATCGCTAGCTCGCTTTCCCATTCCACCAGGGGAACTAGTATCAGCAAACCCAGTAGCATCAGTTTCTTTCAAGAACCCACTATAAGCTTCCATACCGTGTTCGCCGATATCCAAACCTTCAAATTCTTCTTCAGGAGTCACGCGAATTCCCAAGGTTGCCTTCAGCGCCAGCCAGAAGATAGTGGACAACAGGACAGTCATACCACCAACCGTAATGACACCAATAAACTGTGCCCACAGTTGGGAGAAACCGCCGCCAAGCAGTAGCCCTCTCGTCGGTCCTAAACCATCTCCATACAAGTTCAACGCTCCCCCTGGACCTTCAGCAAATAGACCCACACATAAAGTCCCGAACACACCGCAGACAAGGTGAACGGAGGTTGCGCCTACAGGGTCGTCAATTTTAATCCGATCGAAGAAGGTGACAGCAAAGACAACGATAATACCAGCAATTAAACCAATTACCGCCGACCAAGGCACGCTGACAAATGCACAAGGAGCTGTAATCGCCACTAAACCCGCCAAAATACCGTTGATAATCATCGATAGGTCAGGCTTACCTAAGTAAAGCCAAGCAACGATGGTAGCAGCAATACCGCCCATAGAGCCAGCTAGGTTGGTTGTGACTGCAATGTGAGCAATACTCGGACCAACTGCCATCGTCGAGCCTGGATTGAAACCGAACCAGCCCAACCACAGAATTAAACAGCCAAGGGTGGCAATACTCATGTTATGCCCAGGCATGGCTACTGAAGCGCCATTTTGGTATTTACCAATCCTAGGTCCTAACAACGCCGCACCCATCAAAGCCGCCCAACCGCCTACCGAGTGGACTACAGTGGAACCAGCAAAATCCCAGAATCCTGCTTTTGCCAACCAACCGCCACCCCAAATCCAGTGACCTGTAATTGGGTAAGCAATACCCACCAGCAACACGCTGAAGATCAAGAAGTCAACAAACTTAATTCGTTCTGCTACAGCACCCGAAACGATGGTCGCAGCAGTACCAGCGAACACGAGCTGGAATAAGAACTTGGCGAGTAAGGGTACTCCCGCCCAGTTCAGCGCCCCAAACACGCCTTTGTATGCATCCCCAATTGCCGGACTGTTATCTGCGCCCGCTAAGAACCATCCGGTCGTGCCGACAAAGGGATTGCCATCACCGAACATTAAACCAAATCCAATCGCCCAAAATGCTACGGTAGAAAGGGCAAATACGATCAGGTTTTTTGATAATACGTTAACAGCGTTCTTCTGACGGCAAAAGCCAGTTTCCAACATACCGAAACCAGCATTCATGAAGAACACTAAAAAGGCAGCAATACATACCCAGAGAGTATCTATTCCTACCCTCAGATTTTGTAATTCTTCTGTTACTTTGTCTTGTGCAGGTGCGGCATCTTGGGCAACTGCGGCATAACTCCACGCCAGCACGATAATGACCGCCAGGGGAATACAAGCCTGCCAAGAAGGAGACAATCGCTTCACTGCTAGCTTTAGCTGTAAAAAAAGCGAGTTATTTTGAGATAAGCGCCTCATTCCAGCAGCAGACAGTCGCTCTCTGCTTATTCTGCGTTTATTTTTGGGTTTTAGTTTTAACATCATCACTTGTAACTATCCTCAGGCGGGCAAAAACTATATTAAAGTGGCTGTTTAGCTACCAATTCATCAAATCAGATCGGGCTATATTTAAACTTAGTAATCGTATGCTGCCGATCTGGCGACGTTTTGTCACTTGTAGGCTAATTACCACAAAATTTGCCGTTACTCATAGCTGTAGGTTTAAATCTACAAAAAAATATGCATACACCAGTAGCGGCAGATTGAAGTCAGAAGTTGTCCCCGTGAAAACCATTAGCTTGCTGTGTATTAGAATTTAGATTTTGTATTTTTTTCATTTCCGATTCTGTATCATTAGTTACATTAAATCAAGATTTCCTGACAAATTGGGTAAGGGTGGTATTTGACTAGAAAACTTCAGCAATTTCAATGTCGCAAAAGAACCGCTGTCAATCAGCTCGACAGGCATAAAATTCTTCTCATGGGCACGATCTCAGTTGCTCGGCTTGCAGCTGAGATCGAACGGCTCGATTGGTTTTACAAGTATATTATATTACTAATTTTATCAGTAATTTTAACCAGATAAGCATCCTAGCTGCGATCGCGTTTGGATGATATATCTCGCCAACACTCAGTCAGAGTAAGAAATCTGCGTCCGTATGTTTAGTTAACAGTTAGGTATTGTCAATCGCCATCAGTATTAAAGAACGCCACCAGTTGCTTTGATTTCATGAATTAGATAGATATTTTTGATAGCCCATTTGTTCTAACTTCGCTTGCTTGTCCATCACAGTTGTTGCTAAAGCTTGACGATATTGTTGTACTTTTGTCAACAAATCCGGTCGATGAGTTGCCAAAATTTGTACGGCTAATAAGCCAGCATTTTTAGCATTACCGATCGCCACTGTAGCGACAGGAATCCCCCCAGGCATCTGCACGATTGAATAAAGAGAATCTAGCCCTTGTAAGTGACGGCTGGGTACGGGAACGCCAATTACAGGGAGGGGAGTGAGGGCAGCTACCATGCCTGGTAAATGAGCCGCACCACCAGCACCAGCAATAATAACTTTGAGTCCGCGTTGGTGGGCAGATTTGGCATATTCTACCATGCGCTCTGGGGTGCGGTGGGCAGAAACGATCGCCACTTCTGCGGCAAGATCGAATTCTTCGCAAACTGCGATCGCTTCTTGCATTGTTGGCAGATCGGAATCGCTACCCATAATGATGCCAATTTGGGGTTGAGTCATGAGGTTAGTTGTAAACTAAGTGAGTGCTGGAGTTAAGATCGATTTTCGATAAGGGTGGCTAGATCGATGACCAATCCAGTAGATATTATCAATGCTCGCGTACCAGGTTACGCACAATTGCAAGGAATTCGGCTCGATTTACACGGTCAAATTTCTTCAATTGAACCAATGGATGTATTTATTAAAAAAATTCCGCCTGCCAATTTGCAAATTATAGATTTAGCAGCAGATCGAATATCTTTAGGTGGAGTCGATTTACAGATTAACGGGGCGTTAGGATTAGCCTTTACGGATTTGCAACCGACAGATATTGATAAACTACAAAAAATATCTGAATATTTATGGCAACAAGGTATAGATGCTTACTTACCCACATTAGTTACAACCTCTGTAGAAAATATACAGCGATCGCTAACAGTTATCGCTAATTACACGCAGCAATCCAGAACTAGCCAACCAGCCGCTCAAATTTTGGGAGTCCACCTTGAAGGACCATTTTTGAATCCGCAAAAACGGGGCGCTCATCCAGCAGAATATTTACTACCACTCACAATCCCACACATTCAACAAGTTTTAGGTGAATACAGCCATATAGTTAAAGTTATCACCCTTGCACCAGAATTAGATCCAACTGGTAAAGCTATTTCTTACTTACATTCTCTTGGGATTACAGTTAGTCTCGGTCATTCTCTTGCTACTGCAATCCAAGCAGAACAAGCCTTTGAAATAGGGGCAACTATGGTAACTCATGCCTTCAATGCCATGCCAGGATTGCATCATAGAGAACCTGGATTGTTAGGTGCTGCCTTGGTACATCCCCACGTTAAATGTGGGTTGATTGCCGACGGACAGCATATTTGCCCCACAATGGTACAAATATTACTCCGCGCAGGCTGTTACGATCGAGGCATCTTTCTGGTCAGCGATGCTTTAGCACCCCTAGGGCTTCCAGATGGGTTATATCCTTGGGATACGCGGCAAATAGAAGTAAGAGACGGTACAGCCAGACTTGCTGATGATACGCTAGCTGGTACTACTTTACCACTGCTCGTAGGTGTCCAAAACATAATACGCTGGGGCTTTTGTCAGGTAGATACAGCGATCGCACTTGCCACCACGACACCGCGACAAGCGATCGATCTTCCACAACTCCAGCTTGGCACTTCCTTGCATCAACTCCTGCGCTGGCATATGAAAGAAGATACGCAAGAACTGACATGGACGAGAATCTGTTATCAGTGACCAGTTATCAGTTATCAGTTATCAGTGACAAGCGATCGACTGTCAACTGTCACTCGTCAACCAACAATTAATGACCAATGACTAATGACTAATGACTAATAACAAATGATGATAAATTTAAGGTTTGTGAACCAAAATAACGATCCATCTATATGACCGCAACAGACGATAAAACAATTGTTAAAGAATATTTCAATACTACAGGATTTGACCGTTGGCGGCGGATTTATGGTAGCAACGGTGACGTTAACAAAGTCCAACTCGATATCCGCAACGGACACCAACAAACTGTAGATACTGTTATTGGTTGGTTGCAAGCAGATGGTAATTTGTCAGAAATATCTGTTTGCGATGCAGGATGTGGAGTCGGTAGCCTCAGCATTCCCCTCGCTCAGGCGGGTGCTAAAGTATACGCTAGCGATCTCTCGGAAATGATGATAGCAGAAGCTAAAGACAGAGCTAAAGCGGAATTGAGAAATCCAATTGATAATCTGACTCTTACCGTGCAAGATTTAGAGACACTGAGCGATCGCTGTCACACTGTGATTTGTCTCGATGTTTTAATTCATTATCCTCAAGAACAGGTAGAGCAAATGATTACTCATCTTTGTTCTTTGGCAGATTCGCGCTTAATTTTGAGTTTTGCACCAAAAACTTTTGCTCTCAGTTTACTGAAGAAAATTGGTAGTTTTTTCCCAGGTGCAAGTAAGGCTACCCGTGCTTATTTACACCCAGCATCACAGGTGATAAAAATCTTGGAAAAAAATGGCTTTACCGCACAGCGTCAGGCAATGACGAAGACTCGCTTTTATTTTTCTCGTTTAATCGAAGCAACTAAGTAATCGATCATTCACAATTCAGAATTAATTGTGAAATCTAAGGACTGGGGCATCGAGGAATGAAATAATAAAAGAGTCTGGAATATAGGTTATTGGCTGATGGGTCAATTCTTTCTGGCGATCGCTGCCATATTTGGTGGTTTATCTGTTGGTGCGGGAGCCTTTGGCGCTCATGCTCTTAAAGAAAAATTAACCGAGCGATCGCTAGAAATTTTTGAAACTGGTGCTAGGTATCAAATGTATTACTCTCTAGCACTTGTACTAGTAGCTTTATTAATTAAATAATAAGTGAGTAGTGAGTCGATTCGTAGTGAGTAGTGACCAACTACCAATTACCCATTACCCATCACCAAATGACCAATAACAAATTCATCTGTCATAAGTCACGCTCTCCATATCTATCTTTAGCAAGGTTAAGTGGGGCGATCGCTGCACTACAACTATGAGAGAGGTTACAAAAGTTTACCTCACGAGCTAGCAGCAATTATTGCAATCGGAGAGTTTTATGACTTACGCAACTGATGAAAGTACAAAGCGATCGCTAGAACAATTCAGGAGTTTTGATGCCGACACTCAACTGGGATTGTTGTGGTTTGGATATCTCGATTTAAAAGACAAACTCACACCAGCAAACGAAACTTCGACACAAGATACCGCCGCAGCAGTATTCAACCAGTTCGTAGCCATGTCAAAAGAAGAACAGCTGCAAGCACAGCGCGACATTGTTAACCGTGTTGATACAGATATCACCCGTGGTTACAGTGCTTTAGCTTCTAGCGGTAAATTAGACGTTTGGTTGCGACTAGCACAAGGTATGGAAGACGGCAGAATTATTGGCGTACCATCTGATTACGAACCACCCGCTGAAACCAGCGATTTTGTCAATCAAATCAAACAGCTTGAATTTGAACAGCGGCTTAATTTCATGCGTAGTGCTGTTGTAGAGATGGGTGCTAAATAAGCGATCGCCATTTTTAGCACGATAACATCATAGATTTTAGTAAGGGCGCACAGCTGTGCGTCCCTACAGTATATGTGTTTCAACCAATTGAACGTTCAAAATGCGAAAATAGGTGTGGCGATCGCAGGTAACAATCATGAGTTCCACCACAGTTCTAAAAAACTATATCGATGGCGAGTGGTGCGACTCTAGCGCAACTAAATATTTAGATATCAGCAATCCAGCCACAACAGAATTACTTGCTCAAGTTCCCTTAGGAACAGCCGCAGATGTGGAGAGAGCCGCCACAGCCGCCGCCGCAGCTTTTAGCAGTTGGCGACGTACTCCAGCCACGGAGCGAATTCAATATTTATTTAAGCTCAAAGCCTTATTAGAAGAGAATTTTGAAGACATAGCTCGGACGATTACTCAAGAATGTGGCAAGACTCTAGAAGAGTCAAAAGGGGAAATGCGTCGAGCAATTGAAAATGTGGAAGTTGCTTGCGGCATTCCGATTTTAATGCAAGGACAGTACTCGGAAGATATTGCTAAAGGCATTGATGAATTTGTTATCCGTCAACCTATAGGAGTTGCAGCAGTTATTGCACCATTTAATTTTCCTGGGATGATCCCCTTTTGGTTTTTACCATATGCGATCGCCTGCGGAAATGCTTATATCATCAAGCCTTCAGAAAAAGTCCCCCTGACGATGCAAAAAATTATGCATCTTATATCACAAACGGGACTGCCAAAAGGCGTTGTTAATTTAGTTAATGGTGCAAAAGAAGTTGTCGATGCTATTTTAGATCATTCAGCGATTCGGGCAATTAGTTTTGTCGGTTCCACACCAGTCGCTCGATATGTCTACAGCCGCGCCACGGCGAACGGGAAACGCGCTCAATGTCAAGGCGGAGCAAAAAACCCAGTCATCGTGTTACCAGATGCAGATATAGAAATGACAACTCGAATTGTTGCCGATAGTGCTTTTGGTTGTGCGGGACAGCGTTGTTTGGCGGCTTCTCTGGCAGTGACGGTGGGGGAAGCAGGTAAAATATTTTCAGAGGCGATCGCTCAAGCTGCTACTTCTCGTGTTGTCGGTAACGGTTTAGATCCAGGCGTACAGATGGGACCCGTCATTACGGCTGAAAGTCAGTCTAGGATCGAGCATATAGTCCAGCAAGGCATTGCAGCAGGCGCAAAGCCATTAATAGACGGTCGAGAACCACAAATTTCTGAATATCCGCAAGGTTACTTTATTCGACCAACAATTTTACAAGATATCGATCCAGCAGGCGCGATCGCCCGTACTGAAATTTTTGGTCCCGTTTTGGGCTTAATTCATCTCGATACAATTGATGCGGCGATTCAGTTTATTAACAGCGGTCAGTATGGTAATATGGCTTGCTTATTTACCTCCTCTGGCGCAGCAGCGCGGAAATTCCGCTATGAAGCCGAAGTCGGTAATATTGGGATCAATATTGGTGTTGCCGCACCGATGGCATTTTTTCCCTTTAGCGGCTGGAAGGAAAGTTTCTTTGGCGATTTGCACGGACAAGGACACCATGCAGTTGAATTTTTCACCCAAACTAAAGTTGTGGTGGAACGCTGGCGACAAAATTGGTCGAGACAGTTTTGAATTCGTAGGGGCGAGTTTTTTGGAAGATTCCTGTCCCAGAATAAATAGTTCTGCGGTCAAACCTGCCCGTACAAAATTCCCCTTACATAGTTGAAATGCCTCGAAAGCCAGTTATGGTGGCTCTCTGAGGCATTTTCAATCGCTATACAATGTATGCTGTACTAGCCTAGGCAGATTGCAGCTACATCTCTAGCTAGCAACCGTGAGTTTGCCAATCATTCCAGCACCACGATGAGGTTCGCAGTAGAAGGTGTAGTCCCCAGCAGGAGCATCAGCAGGAATAGTAGTCGAGACTGATTGACCTGGGGTCATCAGTAGTTGCTTGTGGGACAGGGATTTTGCCAAATCCGCACTCTTGTTAGGAGTACCAGCTGTATCGAAGACAACGTTGTGGGGAGGCACTTTGTTGTTTACGAACTCAATGGTGTCCCCTGGCTTCGCGGTTAGCTTGGACGGCTCAAACGCTAGCATTCCCTTGTCCGTACCTAACTTGACTTGAAAAGTTTCAGCAGCGGCAGGGGCAGAAAAGAATGCAAAGCTACTAGCAACCAAAACGATTGTTAAAACAGCTAAACCCAAGCGCCGCAAAGTTGCAGCAAATAGTTTCATGACCTTCTCCAAACAGGTTTGACAATTTGTCATACTTAATTTTATCAACTTTAGTTCTTAATGCTTCATTCTCTTTCTAGGTAATCTATTCTCACTCTTATGGACTAGAGGTAAGGAGCTGGGAAAAATCTTCGTGGTTGACATCTCAACTTAGTTGTTTGCAACTGGGAGGTAGCTGCTAGAAAGCCGAGAAAATCGGAAATCTAGCATTTTGCCTTTTGACTTTTACCTTATGACTTTTCAACCTGGCTTTTTAGCCATCCGCAATATCTTCACAGTTGAACTAGCAGAAACACGGAAGAACTTCTCAAATTTTAAGCTTATTTTAATAAATAGAGATAGCGAACTTAGAGCTTTGCATAGCTACTGCTAATTGCGATTCATCCTCACAAGACAAATGCAGTGAGATTAAATATCTGCTATCCAGTCATTTGTATTTCGTTTTTACCTATGACAAATGACGAATGACAACTTGCTTGTCAGCTTTATCCAAAAATTTTATTCTACAGTATATGAAACAATTGCTGAGGCTATTTATTTCCCTAGCTGGAGTTGCTCTATTTCAGACAACAGCTCAGACAACAGCGATCGCCCAAGAAGCAGATGGCTGTTTTATGCTTGACTCTGCTGGGCAAACAATCGATCTATCTGACGTTTGCGGTCATCCGAAAAAAGTTTCGTCTCATTCAAACGGATTTCAAGCAAAAATTAAGCGTCGCGAAGGTGGAATACCTGTGATTGATGTCACTTTTAACGGTCAACGACAATTTGAGATGCTGTTAGATACTGGAGCGTCTCAAACCACAATCACAACTGAGATGGCACAGGCGCTTGGAGTAGTTCCGATTGACACGCACAAAGCACAAATTGCCAATGGTGATATCGTTGAATTTCCAGTTGGACAGGTAGCTTCGATGAGCGTTGGCGATGCGATGGTTCGCGAACCACAAGTTTCAATTACTGAAGGAGATCCGCTGTTGGGACAGAACTTCTTTGGAGACTACGACGTAGTTATTAGGCGAGATGTAGTGGAATTTCACCCGCGCTAATTGGTTCTTCTGACACCGTAGATTTCCCCTAGTCTCTCCCAAAAAGAAAGATTGGGGGATTTTCTTTTGTTGCAGTCAAACATCGCAGTCAAATGTCATAGTCAAAAAGGCAAACTGCTATCGTTTTAAAACTTGCTCGTACTGCAAGACAATTTCCGCAATCACTTGAGTAACAGTCTTGCTATCAGTAATAATCTCGATCGCATCGTGAGCTTTTTGTAACGGAGCAACCTCACGATGGCTGTCTTTCCAGTCCCGTGCGGCAATATCCCGTTCTAGTTGTTCTAAGCTTACCTGTGGTTGTCCTTGAGCTAAGAAGTCTTGCTGTCGTCGTTTTGCTCTCTCTTGTACGGAAGCCGTTAAGAAGATTTTCAGTTCGGCATCCGGAAAAACCTGCGTGCCAATATCTCGTCCTTCCGCTACCAAGCCGCCTTTTTGTCCCCACTGCTGCTGTTGCTTGACCAAAACTTGCCGCACTTCTGGAATTGCCGCGATCGCAGATACATTTGCCGTTACCTCTAAACTGCGAATAACTTGAGTGACTTCCCGATCGTTAATCCAGACTCTTACAGGTTGTGCCACATCTACGCTAGCAGCAAGTTGAATTTTACATTGATTGACTAATTCCGCGATCGCGCACCGATCCGTTACTGCAATTCCCGACTCTAACACTAACCAAGTCAAGGCGCGGTACATCGCCCCCGTATCCAGGTAAATTAACCCCAATTCCTGCGCTACCGAACGCGATACAGTTGATTTGCCAACTCCTGCTGGACCATCAATTGCCACAATCGGCTGGCGATCGCGCAAAATTATATTATCAATTAACCGCGTCGTTCCTACTCTAGCGGCAACTGCGATCGTCCCTGCTTCCTCTACTCTGTTCACTGGTTGTAACGTATCGGGATGTACTAACTCCAGATACTCTACTGCCACTCCCTCAGCGATCGCAAGTACTTGCTCTACAGTTGTTAATAAAGTTTGGCGATCGCGCGATCCGGCAATAAAAGCTTGCTGTGCCTGTTGCAAACCGCGATATATATATGATGCTTGTTCTTTTTGCTCTGAAGTTAAATACTGGTTGCGAGAACTCATTGCTAAGCCCGATGCTTCTCGCACTGTAGGACAACCGACAATCTCGACTGGGAGATTTAAATCTTGCACCAACCGCCGAATAATTGCCAATTGTTGTCCGTCTTTCTGACCAAAATAAGCTTGGCTCGGCTGGACTATATTTAATAACTTAGTCACGATCGTCGCCACACCCTGAAAATGTCCTGGACGCGCTTTACCGCATAATACTGAGGTCATTTCTTCAGGTGGAACAACTTGAGTCAGTCGGTTGTTGGTAATTGGTAATTGGTAATTGGTAATTACTCCCTTGTCTCCCTCTACTCTCTCCCCAATCCCCAGAGCTTCAGCGGTGGGAGCAAAGATAACGTCAACGCCTGCTTGTTCGCAGAATTGGCGATCGCTCTCTAGTTGGCGCGGGTAGCGTTGATAGTCTTCTGTGGGACCGAATTGTAGTGGATTGACGAAAATGCTGACCACCACAATGTCATTTTCCCGCCGTGCCCGTTGCATCAAGCTTAAATGTCCAGCATGTAAAGCTCCCATTGTCGGAACTAAACCAATGCTAATCTCAGCTGAAGCAGCTAGATTTTGCTTAGCTTTTGCTTTCAACACGCTTAAGTAACAGCGAAATGCTGCAACCGTTGCAAACAGGCGCACCAATACCCCCTCTGTTTTAGTCTCAATCCGACTCTATTGTAGAGCAGGATAAGAAAGCTGAGGGGGACAAGGAGGACAAGGGAGACAAGGGGATTTATTCTAGTCACCAGCCACCAGTCACTGATAACTGATAACTGGTCACTGTTTCCCTATCTTCCTAAGACTTCGACTCGCACGGGGGCGACACCTGAACTAGCCATACCGAGAACGCGAGCGGCGGCGGCGGAGAGATCGATAATTCGACCACCGACGAAGGGACCGCGATCGTTAATGCGGACTACAATCGAACGACCTGTTCCCGCGTGGGTGACTCGTACCTGCGTTCCAAATGGTAAACTTTTGTGGGCGGCGGTGAGAGCGTTTTGGTTGTAAGTTTCACCGTTAGCTGTACGATTGCCGTGAAAACCAGGACCGTACCAAGAAGCCATCCCACTGAGGACGGAGCGTACTGGTGCGAAAGCAATATTTTGGGGCTGCGATCGCTTGGGTTCTGGCATCCCTGCCACTTCTTTGAGGGGTGGGGCATTCCCCAAGAGCCGCCGCAAGCGGTTAGTTGCTTGTAACGCCTCGTCTGATAGTTTTTTCTTGTTCTGCTCTGGTAGTCTGGTATCCGCATCAACTGCTACTAGTTTTTTGCCATCAATGGCAATCTCATAGCGTTCTGCGGCTTTTTGGGCTTTTGACTTGCCACTATCTTTCCATTTGACAGTAATTTTGCTGGCATCGACACCATCTAAGCTTACCTGGTTAAGTCTAGCGGCTACTGCTGCCGCTTGCCAAATGGGGGCATTATTGGCTAGAGATGGTTCGACACTAGGTAATTTGCCCGTGGTTGCTACCTGAGTTGTTTTGTCAGCAACATCTTCGGCGCTTTGAGCTTGTCCGACTTTAGTGGCGTTTGCTGTTGGTTGGTCGCCTAAAAACGTCAGTACGGGTATGTTACGCACATACAACGTTACTGCTTGGCGATCGCCCTTTGCATGGGGCTGAATTCTGGCGATCGTTGCTTCTTTTGCTTTAGATTCGCCTCTAGATTGGGTTTCGCCTACTTTCTCAACATTTTGCGGTTGAGTCTGCACTGCTGAGGAGATTTCCTGTTTGTCTCTTGAAGAATCTGCATTCAGCGATTCTGCATAACATGACAGGGGTACGCCTACGGCAGTAGTAAGTAGGGCAACGGTTGTTAATAAAATTCGTTTGTTCATGCTTCCGTTGTGAATTGCACTCCTCGACTTCGGCAAGAGCTGCGCGGGGATACCACCAAACGGTAGTCAAATTTACCCGTCAACTCGTACTCATTACGCTTTTATGTTGAAGTTTCAACTGCAACAGACTATCACGAAGTTTTTGCATTGGGGAATCAGTAATGTCAAGGGGAAATCGCAAATTTAATAAAAAATTTTTGTGAAGAAGCAAATAAAACCTTTACTGTAGGGAAACCTCAGCTTTTTTGTCTTTTTACTCGATCCAATTATTTTTTTAATAAACTTAATATTAATTAAAACTTCTAAAAAAGACTAAAACTAGCTAAATAGCAGTTTAAAAGTTAACTTTTTGGCTATATAACGATAATTAATTCAGAGGATCGCGCCCAAGAATCACGTAGCACGCTAGTGCTATCGCGCAACCAAAGTAAGATAAAATGCTGGTGCGTGAAGCGAAGCAATCTCCAAGGGAATCGCCCGTGCGATCTGCCGAAAGTAGGAAACCGACAGCATGGATTATCGAGATGGATTATCGAGCAGCAGGGGTTGATGTTGAAGCAGGTAGGGCGTTTGTTGAGGGCATTCGCCAGCTAGTGCATCGCACCCATCGCCCAGGAGTTCTTGGAGGATTGGGAGGTTTCGGCGGTTATTTTCAACTCCCCAGTGGTTACACGGAGCCAGTTTTAGTCTCTGGAACAGATGGAGTTGGCACGAAGTTGAAACTTTCTCATGCACTTAACCGTCACGACACGGTAGGAATCGATTTAGTGGCGATGTGCGTGAATGATGTACTTACTTCTGGAGCAGAACCGCTGTTTTTCTTGGATTATTTAGCAACGGGAAAGCTCAACTCGGAGCAACTGACACAGGTAGTTAGTGGCATCAGCTTAGGATGTCAAAAGGCGGGGTGTGCGCTGTTGGGGGGTGAAACCGCTGAAATGCCTGGATTTTACCAGGTGGGAGAGTACGATCTGGCGGGTTTTTGTGTCGGGATTGTAGAAAAGAGCAAGTTACTCGATGGTTCCAAGGTACAAATTGGGGATGTGGCGATCGCGCTTGCCAGTCAGGGTGTCCACAGTAACGGCTACAGCTTAGTGCGGAAAATTGTTGAGGTAAGTGGATATACTTGGAGCGATCGCCCAGAGGAGTTTTCCGGTCAAAGTTTGGGGGAAGTTTTTTTAATACCAACACGGATTTATGTCAAGCCCGTACTCGGTGCGATCGCATCTGGGATAGAAATTCACGCGATGGCGCATGTTACGGGTGGAGGAATACCGGAAAATCTACCTCGTTGCCTTAGTGCAGGACAATCGATTCGCGTGGATGTAAACAGTTGGACAATTCCCCCAGTCTTTCAGTGGCTAGCGGAAGCGGGTGGAGTGAGTCAAAAAGAGATGTTCAATACTTTTAATATGGGGATTGGATATATGGCGATCGTGCCTCCCCAGGCTGTAGAGGAGACGCTGCGGTGGTTTGACTCTCAGGATGTCGAGGCGTTTGCAATTGGAGAGGTTATTGCAGGTAGTGGCACGGTTGAGGGTATACCTAAAGACTGAAATTCTCAAGAGAGAACAGCGAGTGATGGTAACATAATTGTCATGAAACTTTAACTTTTGTGACAATCATTGCTCTGCCAATTTCTGGCTTTGACTCTCTCAGCCTAGCTACTAAGTTTTTAGTATCTAGACATTGAGGGCGAGCAGTGAGTTGGAATACTCAAAATCTATGCCAAACCGCAAAGAACATCTTGAGCATTTACCTCACGCTGAGGCAGCCGATCGCGCAATTCGCTTAAAGCAGCATAACCGCCTATTTGCCTTACTTTCAGTGGCGGCGGGTCTAATTTTTCTGCAAGGATATACAATCGCTCCCCTGATTCCGCGTTTGGCGGAAGTATTTAACGTTCCAGTTCAAGAAATTGGAATTATCGTTCCAGCCTATATGCTGGCTTACGCACTGATGGCATTGTTCTACGGCGTACTGTCAGATCGATTTGGCAGATGGTCGGTGATTCGCATTTCTCTAATCATTTTTGTCATCTGCACGGCTTTGACTGCAACAGCGCAGACATCTACACAAATGGTAATTTGGCGACTGCTAACTGGACTGGGAGCTAGTGGAGTAATTCCACTCACCTTTGCCTTAATTGGCGATTTGTTTCCATTCGACCAGCGAGGTAGCAAATTAGGACTCGTGTTCGCCGCTATGGAAGGGGGAATGGCGGCGGGTTCAGCGGGTGGCGCAATTCTCGAACCATTTGTTGGCTGGCGATCGCTATTTATCGGAACGGCTGTTTTCGCTGCTTTCGTGCTTTGGCGGCTGCATCGTTACGGCGCTTTATTCGATACAGCCAAAGTAGAAAAATTACCGACAATTCGCCAGGTATTTCGAGGATATAGCCAGATCTTAAGCAGTTTTCGCGGCAAACGGACTTATGCCTATGTTTTATGGAACGGCATCTACCACTCTGGCGTGTATACCTGGCTGGGGTTGTACTTGTCGCAACGCTACAACATGGATGCATTGAGCATTGGTCTGACTATTCTCGGCTACGGTATTCCTGGGTTGCTGCTAAGTTCCCTAATTGGTCGAGCTGTAGATCGTTGGGGACGACGTTGGTTAGTTCCAGCAGGATTAATTATGGCAGCCTTAGCGGGAATTGCGATGATTTTTGAGATTCCCCCGATTGGAACGACGATCGCAGTTCTCATCTTGTCTTTGGGATACGATCTAACGCAACCTTTATTTGTGGGTATCGTGACTGACTTGGGAGATAGTAACAGTTTAGGTCAAACGATGGGACTGAAAGTGTTTGTCTTGTTTACTGGATTTGGTATTGGTAGCTTGATATTTGGAGAATTGCTGCGGTTTGGATTTGGAACGACACTTGCTATATTTGGTGGTATTCAATTGATTAGTGGTGCGATCGCCATTAAGCTATTTTGGCAAGAAGTCCCATCAAAGTTGCGATCGGATCTTTCTAGGCTGTAGAACAGGCAATAAGCTGGTTTGATTCTCAAGATGTCGAGGCGTTTGCACAAAGAAGCTTTACTGTCAGATCGATATCCCAGGGATTTTCTCTCGTAATTCCGCTACTCGTAAGAAACCAATCTGAAATTACATTACTGTCTGTGCACTCTGCGCTAACAGCAATCGGCTCGTGGTAAGAAATCCATACTCCCCAAGGACGGCGCTCATCAGGAAGCCTTTGCCATATGCTACGAATTGTCGTGAGGGATTCCTGAATAATTTGTGACTCTAACACGTACTTGGTCAATTCCTGCGTACCTGCTTTCCCCTTTTGAGCCGATATATTTCATTAGGTTGCTGCAGAATTTGCTCGTCTAATTGAGCTATTAAATCTTCAGTCGATTGAATCAAGTTATCCCACCGATTGCAGAGTTCTTGCATTTTAGCAACAGACTGCGCTCTTACTTCTGGATCGGGAACTTTCAGTTGATGATTCATGGCAGATTCTCATTTTTTGCTTCAAGTACAGGTACTTTCCAAACCCGTCCTTGACAGTGAACTTCATCGCCAATTGTACGAGTACCAGCTAGCAGCCGCATTAATTTTACTAACTCTTCCCTTTCTTCTACTGTTAAGAAGTCTGCACCAGGAAGACCGCTATGAGTGCGTTTTGGTTCGCCTCCTGCTGCTAAATAGCGTTGGTGAGATGTGTCAAGCAGTTCTTTAACTCGTGCGTACTGCTGTTTTTCTGTTTCTGTAGATTTCATGACTCTAAAAACCATGTAATAGGAACGATTTCACCATTTGGTAGCAAAAAAGCGATTGGTAACACGGAACTAGGCGTTTCAATTATCCAAAAGCCTTGTTCTGGATCGTAAACCCTTCTTTGTAGTAGCTCTAGCGTTTCCAGCGCATTCAGAATGAGATATTGGGCTTCTGTAGGTTCCACTATGATTTTATACTGGCTGACAAATTGCTTCTAGGGATTTTACACTGTTAAGCCGCTTGCTTAGTCCAACTTCCCCCAGCAGCCAGACGACAACTGTAGCTGCAATAATTCTAGAATCAGCAAAGTCCTTCACGCAGCGGTTATGGCTCAACGTTCTCGCTTCTCCAAACTCCTTTCTTACCTGCGTCCCCACTGGAAACAAGTTCTAGTAGGGGTTGTGGCTCTATTTGTAGTTAATGCCGTCGGTGTCTACATTCCATTACTAATTAGCAACATTATTGACACACTACAAACAAAATTTCAGTTTGAGCAAATCTTACAATTCGTCGGACTGATTATTATTTTGAGTTCTATCATGTGGGTAATTCGCATGGTATCGCGCATTGCCCTATTTGGTGCGGGAAGGCAAGTAGAATTCGATTTGAAACAAAAGCTATTCCAACATCTTCTAGGACTGGAGCCTACCTACTTTAATACAAACACGGCTGGAGATTTGATCAACCGCGCTACGAGTGATGTCGAAAATATTCGGCGTTTGGTGGGATTTGCAGTACTGAGTATTGTCAACACGATATTTGCTTATGCGTTGACATTACCCTTCATGCTGCGAATTAATGTCGAACTGACTCTTGCTGCCGTGGCAATTTATCCAGTGATGTTGATCGTGGTACAGTTATTTAGCGATCGCCTACGTAACGAACAAGCAGAAGTACAAGAGGAACTTTCTGGACTTAGTGAATTAATTCAAGAAGATATGAGCGGGATGGCATTAATTAAAATCTACGCTCAAGAAGCAAACGAACGCCTTGCCTTTCGGCAAAATAATTCTAGGTTATTAGGAGCAAATTTAAAATTAGCTAAAACTCGCAATACTTTGTTTCCCCTAGTGGGCGGTTTTTCTTATGTTAGTCTGCTCTTATTATTGTGGTTTGGAGCGGGACGAATTGCCTCTGGAAATTTAAGTGTTGGCGACTTTGTAGCACTCATACTTTATGTAGAAAGACTTGTTTTTCCTACCGCTTTGCTTGGGTTTACGATTACAGCCTATCAAAGAGGAGAAGTCAGTATCGATCGCGTAGAATCTGTTCTTGCTGTCAAGCCTCATATTTACGATACACCAGAGGCAATTTCTCTATCACGAGAAGAGGTCAAAGGACAGCTAACAGCACAAAATTTAAGCTACACGTATGCTGGTTCTAAGACACCATCACTACAAAATGTCAGCTTTTCGATTCAACCAGGAGAAACTGTAGCAGTTGTAGGACCAATTGGGGCAGGAAAATCAACTTTAGCAAATGCTTTACCCCATCTCTTAGAAATTGCCTCAGGACAATTATTCTTAGATGGGCAAGATATTACTCAAATTAAATTGAAAGATTTACGCCGCGCGATCGCCTACGTACCGCAAGATAGTTTTCTCTTCAGCACCACGATTAAAAATAATATTCGCTATGGCGATCCGCTGACAGAACAAACTGAGGTAGAATATTGCGCCAAGCAAGCTCAGATTCATCCTGAAATTCTCAATTTCCCGCTGCAATACGAAACAATTGTCGGCGAACGAGGTATCACCCTTTCTGGTGGTCAAAGACAGCGTACAGCCCTTGCTAGAGCCTTACTCGTCGATGCTCCGGTACTGATATTAGACGATGCGTTATCTAGCGTGGACAATCAGACAGCGACGGCAATTTTAAACAATCTTTCCACAGGAACCGATCGCAAAACTGTAATATTCATCTCTCACCAACTCTCAGCTGCGGCTACTGCTGACAGAATCTTGGTGATGGATCGGGGTGCGATCGTTCAATCTGGAACGCATCAGGAACTAGTGCAACAACCAGGCTTGTACCAAAACTTGTGGAACCAGCACCAATTACAAGAGATTTTGCAATAAACCCGAAATTAGTGCTTGAAATTAGTGATAGTAAAATGCGCCAAAAGCAAGTGCAATGATAATGGGGATAACGATTGGTAGAGCAACTAAAAGTCCCCATTTACCAAACCGAATTTCTTGACCGTCAGATTTTAGCAATGCAATGACACCAACAATTCCCATTAAAACCCAGATACATCCAAACACAATGAAAATAACAAATTGAGAGTCTTCCATATAGTTGTCATTGGTCATTAGTCATTTGTCATTAGTAAGGGCATAACTTTTCAAATGGTATAGAAGTTACGCACTTGAAATCATAGTTGAGCACAATAGTAACAGTTTTGCCTCTCTCTAAGGATGCGATCTGATGGTATGATGATTTCCTCAATCAAGTCGGTTCTAGCAGGGAGCAGCTGCTAGAGGTAACGGGGAAAGTTCGGTGTAAGTCCGGCGCTGTCCCGCAACTGTAAGTGGGTTGTTATTGGTCATTAGTTATTGGTCATTTGTGTTTACTAATGACTAATAACAAGTAACAAATGACAATTTTGAGTCAGAATACCCGCCGATAGAAATTGTTACACCTACATCCTTCGCGAGGTACGGATGATGTCTAAAGTTTTGATGTCTCAAATTTTGCAACTATTTTGGCGCTACTTAGGGTTAATTGCAAGTGCTATGGCGATCGCATTTTTTGCTATACCCCAACCAGCTTATGCCCATCACGCGATCGGTGGTAGGACTCCGATAAATTTAATTGACAGTTTCTTGTCAGGATTGGCTCACCCTGTTATTGGTTTAGATCATTTAGCTTTTGTAGTTGCAATTGGGTTACTTGCAGTCGGACAACGGCGCGGTGCTTTACTTCCAGTTGGGTTTGTCGCAGCGGCGATGCTGGGGACAATTATTCACGTTCTCCAGATCGATCTACCTGCGGCTGAAATAGCGATCGCATTTTCTGTAATTATCTTTGGGGCAATGCTACTGTGGCGCAATCGTCCTCACTGGTGGGTAATATTAGGATTGGGCGCGATCGCGGGATTGTTTCACGGTTACGCTTACGGAGAGTCGATTGTAGGGGCGCAGATGTCTCCTCTATTTGCCTACTTGTTAGGTTTTACTTTAATCCAATATGGTGTTGCTTTAGTTGCCTTTTTAGCGGGTAATTTAGCATTGCACAAATCTGCTCATTCTAGTCCTGCTTGGTTAAGGTTATCTGGTTTGGCAATCTGTGCGATCGGCGTGGTGTTTTTGACTTCTTCGGTGTTGGGTTAACTGCAAAAACATAAGTCCCCCTTTTTAAGGGGGATTTAGGGGGATCTCAAATATCTCGATAAGGTAGTGAAGTCTGAAAAATATTTCAAGGAACGTATTATGGAATCTTGGATCGATTTAAGTTCTCTAAGCGATCGCGAGTTACCTGCGCTGGAGCAACAAATTGTACAGGAACAATCTCGACGAGTAATGAATTGGATCGATCTGTGCCGTTCTACTCCTCTTGATAGAGAAGGAGGAGCGAATGATGAGGATGGTTGTGGTATCGTAGAAAGTTCGGTCAAACCCATCTTTGATAAAAAAGACAATGGCGACAAAAATTCCCGTTACAGTCGTTACTGGTTTCTTAGGCAGTGGCAAAACAACTCTAATCCGTTATTTGCTGCAAAATAATCAAGGACGGCGCATTGCTGTGTTAGTCAATGAGTTCGGAGAGTTGGGGATAGACGGGGAGTTGCTGAAATCTTGTCAAGTTTGCCCAGAAGAGGCGAGAGGTGAAGATAGCTTACCTCAAATTGTGGAATTAACGAATGGTTGTCTGTGCTGCACGGTTCAGGAAGAATTTTTGCCGACGATGCAAGAGTTACTGAAGCGGCGAGATAGTCTGGATGGAATTTTGGTTGAAACATCTGGGTTAGCTTTACCAAAACCATTGATAACAGCTTTTCGCTGGCACGAAATCCGCAATGCTGCTACGGTAGATGCAGTTATTACGGTGGTAGACTGTGCTGCTGTCGCTGCCGGAACGTTTGCTAGCGATGTGCAAGCGGTGGAAGCGCAAAGACAGGCAGATGACAGTTTAGAACATGAAACGCCTTTACAAGAATTGTTTGAAGACCAGTTAGCTTGTGCAGATTTAGTTGTGTTGAATAAAACCGACTTAATTGATGCCACAACGCAAGCCGAAGTTATTCAGTTGGTGCAGCAAGAACTACCGCGACAAGTGAAAATAGTGAAGAGCGATCGCGGTCAACTCGATGCTTCAATTTTGTTAGGTTTTCAAGCTGCGGTTGAAGACGATTTATCCAATCGTCCCAGCCATCACGATACGGAAGAGGATCACGAACACGAAGAAGAAATTACTTCTACCCATATCATTTTAAATCGCACCTTTGAACCTGATGCTTTACAAAATCAATTGCAAGCATTAGCAAAAGAACAAGATATTTATCGGATCAAAGGTTTTGTTGCTGTCGCCAATAAACCGATGCGCCTAGTTTTACAAGGCGTAGGAATGCGATTCGATCGCTTTTACGATCGCCTCTGGCAACCCGAAGAAATGCCGCAAACGCGATTAGTCTTTATCGGTCGCAGTCTCAATCCTAATGCGATCGAATCTCAGTTAGTCACTTTACCAGGTTAAGGATTAGAATTTCATCCACGAGATCGAAAGTTTGACAAGCGAGGATTGAAACCTCTTCACCGAGTTTTGGAGTCTCGCGTGCGAGGATTAGAACCTCTCCAGCGAGCCTTGAAGTCTCGCGTGCGAGAATTGAAGCTTCTTCACCGAGTCTTGGAGTCTCGCACATGAGGATCGGAACCGCTTTACTGAGTCTTGGAGTCTCGCGCACGAGGATCGGAACCTCATGCATGAGTGTTCGAGCTTCGTTAACAAGTATTAAAATCTGATTAACGTGTATTTGAGCTTCGTCATTTCAACTTTATGCTAGGGCTTTAAGTCGTACCGCTTCGAGCGAGAAAACTATGGAACGTGTCTCTATCTGGCATAGCAGCTTGCGCCCCTGGCTTAGTTGCAGCCAAAGCGCCTGTCGCCGCACCCCACACTATCGCTTGTCTCAGGGGCAATCCTTCTACTAACGCTGCTGCTAAACCGCCGTTGAAGGCATCCCCTGCGGCTACAGTATCTACAGCCGTGACGGAAAATGCTGGGGTAAAAAATGTTTCTTTTTTGGTGGCACAGATAACACCTTTAGCACCGAGTTTGACGATCGCATTACCTACACCTTTTTGCAATAAAACTTGCGCTGCTTCGCTGGCAGCCTCTTGTCCCTCTACAGGAAAACCAACTAATCGCCCCGCTTCGGTTTCGTTGGGAGTGATAATGTCTACTAAAGGATAAAGCTTGTCTGGTAAGTTTTGAACTGGTGCAGGATCGAGAATCACTTTAATTCCTGCTGTTTTGGCGGCTTGGGCGGCGGCGATAACTATATTGAGGGGAATTTCTAGTTGTAGAAGTAGTATTGTTGCCCCTGACAACGCACTCTGGAGGCGTTCTACGTCTGTCTCGTCAACTCGTCCATTTGCCCCAGGAATAACAATAATCTGATTTTCACCATCATCGGCAACTGCGATCGCGGCTACCCCAGAACTAACACTTTCATCGACAAATATATTCTCAGTCTTTACTTGTGCCGCTTCCAGACTTGCTAATAATTCCCTACCGAAATTATCTCCACCAACGCGCCCTACCATGTAAGAAGGAACACCCAATTTAGCGATCGCCACAGCCTGATTCGCCCCTTTTCCTCCTGGCGCAGTAGCAAAACTATGTCCCGTCAAAGTTTCCCCAGGTAAAGGCAATCTAGGTGTTTTGCTAACTAAATCGATATTGATACTACCAAATACGACAGCGTAATTTGTCATTTGTCATTTGTTATTTGTTATTTGGTAATGTGTAATTGGTCGCTGATAACTGATAACTGATAACTGATTCACAAAATTTGAGATAAAAACTTGCGCGTGCGTTCTTCCTTGGGATTTTGAAAAAATTCTTGGGGTGAGGCTTGTTCTACCAACATGCCACTATCCATCAAAACAATGCGATCGGCAACTTCGCGGGCAAATCCTACTTCGTGCGTCACAACTACCATTGTCATTCCCGATCGCGCTAAACTCTTCATAACATCTAACACTTCCCTTACCATTTCTGGGTCGAGGGCTGAGGTAGGTTCGTCAAATAACATAATTTTAGGTTGCATTGCCAACGCACGGGCGATCGCGACTCGCTGTTGTTGTCCGCCAGAAAGTTGTCCTGGGTACTTTTGGGCTTGTTCTAAAATTCCTACCCTTTCTAACAGTTGCATGGCAACTTCTTCGGCTTTTTGTCTTTTCCAGCGTCGCACCCAAATTGGCGAAAGCGTTACGTTTTGCAGTACGGTTAAGTGAGGAAATAAATTAAATTGTTGGAATACCATCCCGACTTCCTTACGAATTGCGTCGATGTTGCGTAAGTCGTGAGTCAGGGCAATACCATCAATTTCGATGCGTCCTTGTTGATAGTCTTCTAAAGCATTAAACGTGCGGATAAAGGTAGATTTACCCGAACCAGAGGGACCCATTACCACCACTACCTCCCCCCGATTCACGGTAAGGCTAACCCCACGCAGTACGTAAAATTTGTTACTGCTATACCACTTATGGACGTTCTCAGCAATAATCATTGGTTGTGAATTGTCATTTGTCATTTGTCATTTGTTATTTGTTATTGGTTATTTGTCATTTGTTATTGGTTATTTGTCATTTGTTATTGGTTATTTGTCATTTGTCATTTGTCATTTGTTATTGGTAGCTGGTATTTGGTTGTTTTCTCACTCTTTACTCTTCACTCTTAGGCTTCACTACTCACTACTCACTACTCACTACTCACTTCCTAGCTAACATTTAACTTCCGTTCTAAGTAGCGACTTGCAGTAGACATGCCGTAGCAAAAGAGCCAGTAAAGTAAGCCAATAAATAAATAAACTTCTGCATAACGTCCGAGAAATTGGGGTTGTGCCAAAATCGAGCGAGAAATTCCAGTTAATTCCAGTAAACCAAATAGGGAAAGTAGAGACGTATCTTTCAATAACCCGATAAATTGACCGACGATCGCGGGAATTACGGCTTTGAGTGCTTGGGGTAATACAATCAATAACACAACTAAAGGCGGACTTAAACCCAAGGCTTTAGCAGCTTCAAATTGTCCTCTTGGTATAGCTTGCAATCCCCCACGAATATTTTCTGCTAGATATGCTGCACTAAATAATACTAGTCCAGCGATCGCCCGTAGTACTCGATCTAAATTGCGGAGATAGGGCGGCAGAAATAACGGTAACATGACTTGGGCTAAGAATAAAATGCCAATTAATGGCAACCCGCGTACAACTTCAATATAGAGGATTGAAAAAGCACGTACTACGGGTAAAGAACTTTGACGACCGAGGGCGAGTAATACGCCAAAAGGGAACGAAAGCACTATCCCGCAAATTGCTGTGAGTAAAGTCAGTAATAGCCCCGACCACACATTTGTTGGGACTGAAGTTAAACCTAAACCGCCGCCGATTAACCAAAGATTGACGATAAATACTAATCCCCAAGCTGCTGTTAACCAGGGACTAATGTTTGGCGGTAATTTGCGCCCAGCTGCGTAGCCAACTATAGAGATAATTGCGATCGCTAAGATCCACAAACGCGCGCTTAGTTCTATAGGTAGAAGTAGAATAGCGGCAATAAGTGCCCCTAAACCAAATAAAATTGTTCGACTAAACAGGGGAGATTTTCTAACAATATAACCCCAACAAATTCCGGCTAAACTGAGTATTAATCCAAGCGCCGTCCAGACTCGCCAATACAGTTCGTGAGGAAACCGACCGACGAAAAATAGCCGCAAGTTTGCACCCACAATTTCCCACTGCGCCGTACTTACCACCCAACTGATAAAGCTACTCAATCCCCAAACAATGACGGCTAAGCAAACTAGTGTCAAAATGCTGTTATACCAAGTGCTGAATAAATTTTTCTGCACCCAGTTGAGGGGAGATGTAGGTGGGGTAGGAGGTGCGGAAGATTGAATTTGCAAGGGTCTATCTCTCCTTAATTTGCACGCTGCGATTGTATAAGTTCATTACTAGAGAGATGGTCAAACTTGTGGTGAGATATGTCATCATAATTAGCAACATGACCTCCACAGCTCGACCTGTTTGGTTAAACGTTGTCGAAGCCACAAAATAAACATCGGGAAAACCAACTGCGATCGCCAAACTAGAGTTTTTAGCTAAGTTCAGATATTGACTCGTTAAGGGAGGTATAATGACTCGTAACGCTTGCGGTAAAATTACCATCTGCATAATGCGGTTTGGTTTCAACCCCAAGGCACGGGCTGCTTCCCACTGCCCTTTTGGTACAGCTAAAATTCCTGCCCTGACAATTTCAGCAATGTAACTGCTGGTATATATAACTAGTCCAGCGAGTAAAGCGCAAAACTCTGGGGACAGGCGCAACCCACCCTCAATTTGTCCCTGCGTAGCTTGCGGTAAGTTCAAGCGAAAAGGAATACTGCGAGTTAGGATAAAAGCAATAGCGATCGCCCCTAGAATAGAACCCAAAGCGTACCAAATTTGATTTCCGGCACGTCCTCGTTCTACCATCACGCGCCCGCGCCAGCGCCATAGGGCGATCGCACTGACAATTCCTACTAGCAGTAACACCAGCCAAATTCCTGCCCCCGCCGTGGCTTCAATCCACGGGAAAAACACGCCTTGTCCCGTCAGGTAAGCAGCACCAAACAGCGCGATCGGATTTTCAATGCCTGGTAGGTTGAGAAAAACGGCAAAATACCAAAAAAATAGTTGCAACAATAGCGGCACGTTGCGAAAGATTTCTACATAAGCAACAGCCAGCCGTTGTACCAGCCAATTATCTGAAAGTTGGGCAATTCCAAAGATTAATCCGAAAATGGTAGCTAAAATTAAACCCAGCACCACCACGCGCAATGAATTAATCAACCCAACAAAAATCGCCTGACCGTAGCTATTAGATGGATCGTAAGGGATGACAGTCTCGCCGATATCGAACGAGGCTTGGACTCCCAGAAAATCAAACCCTAACTGAATGCCTAACTGCCGTAAGTTGTAGGTAAGATTGTCCCAAAGCAACGCAATTAAAATTACCACTAACAAAAAGGCGATCGCCTGTCCAGCAATCTGCCAAAAGCGATCGTCCCGCAGTAGTTTTTGTAACTTCATGTAGTGGTAATGGGTAATGGGTAATAGGTAGTTGGTAATTGGTAGTTGGTCACTACTCACTACTCACTACTCACTATTAACGGAATGGCGGCGCATAGTGTAAGCCACCTTTTGCCCAAATATCGTTCTGACCCCGTGGTAAATTAAATTGCGTACCAGGACCGAGGTTGCGGCTATAGATCTCGCCGTAGTTACCGACTTTCCTAATTGCACGGGCAACAAAGTCATTCGGTAAGCCTGCACCTTGACCTAAATTACCTTCTGTGCCTAGCAGTCTTCTTACTACGGGATCTTGGCTTTTGGCAAATTGGTCGATGTTTTGGGAATTAATTCCTAGTTCTTCAGCTTCAATCAAACCGTAGATCGTCCACTTGACGGCATCATACCAGCGCGAGTCGCCATTTTTTACGGCTGGAGCTAGCGGTTCTTTGGATAATAAAGTTTCCAGAATAATATTATCTTGTGGATTTTTTAGCGTTGTGCGACGAGATACCAATCCAGAGCGATCGGTGCTTACTGCTTGACATCGCCCTTGTTCGTAGGCTGCATATACGGCATTGGCATCATCAAAAACCAATGGCGTGTATTTTACCCCTAATTTCCGCATTTGGTCGGCAAAGTTTTGCTCGGTAGTGGTTCCGGTTTCCATGCAGACGGCTTTACCTTGCAAGCCTTTTAAGTCTTTTGTCCCAGCCGATTTCCTTACCATCACGCCCTGACCGTCATAAAATGTCACTGGGAGGAACTCCAGCCCCACTGAAGTATCGCGGCTAATCGTCCAAGTCGTGTTACGGCTGAGAATATCGACTTCTCCCGCTTGCAGGGCGGTGAATCTCTCTTTCGCATTTAAGTTGCGGAAATCGACAGCATTCGGATCGTCAAACAAAGCAGCTGCCACAGCCCGACAGATATCCACGTCTAGTCCAGAATATTTACCTGCTTGGTCTACATAGCTAAATCCTGGCAGCGTTCCGCTAACACCACATACCAGCCTACCGCGAGACTTTGCTGCATCTAATGTACCTCCTGCTGCTGGACTAGCCCCTGGCTGTGCGGTTCCCTGTGGCTGCGGTGATTGAGCGTAAAATTGGCTGCAAGCGGCTAAAGGAGTTGCTACCAGCGCAACACCCAGCAGCAGTAAACTCCTCTTGAACATAGCTTTGTCCTACTCTCTGTTTCTTTAAAGTTTTTGTCCTGCAAACACATACTGAGTGGTATCAACTGCCACAAAAGTAGATGTTTGCTATGAGTTTGATTAGTTAAACTCTACCGTAAAGAGTGAGTAGTTAGTAGTGAGTATGGACTTAAAACAGTAGGGTGCGTTAACAAGTCATGCACCCTACGATATAGATTTACTAGAGAGCGATCGCTTCTCTAATTCTGATACGAACGACCGTGCTTATATAAAGTAACTCCGAGGGCAATTCCTGGAATTGTCAAAACTGCTACCCAAGGAGATTGCCACCAATCGATCGTTTGCGTCGTGTATCTACTACGATATTTACTGTAAGGACAAGAATGGGCTGGATTGATAGAAGACAAGAAAACTCCACTCGCGATCGCCGTAGTGGATAAGATAGCCGCCAACGATAATTTTGCTGCTTTCATTGTGCTTAACTTCCCTAACTGTTATCCCTTGTACCAGTTCAACTCAAGTAGCCCGACAGAGGCATTAATTTTGATAAATTGTAATTTTATGAATTATAACTTTTACCCTGAAGCCAAGTTCGACGCTAGTGACGACGAATTTTCCTTCAATAGTATTAAATTTTTTTGACATCCGCCACGCCGCTCGGTTGCCTGCTAACCTAGATATTCGTGTTGTTGCGCTCCAGATGCTCTTAAAATTCTGAAAAAGCCACGTTATCGACGAGTCAAGCAGCGCAAATACAGGCGTAGGAGCTGGTGTTGGCTAATGCTACTACTGCCAACTTTGCTATGGCTGGGCTATCAGGAGATGAAAAGCCAGTTGGAACCCTATCAAGCAATCCTCGTCCTTGGTGGTTCAGTTCAACGAGAGCAGTTCGCAATTGAATTTGCGCGAAATAAACCAGATTTACCGATTTGGGTTTCTGGTGGTAGTCCGAAAGAATACGCTCGTAACTTATTTACCAAAGCTGGTGTCGATCGCAGTCGCTTACATTTAGATTACCAAGCAGTAGATACAGTAACAAACTTTACTACCTTAGTAGGCGAGTTCCAAAAACGGGGAATTAAGAAGATATACCTCATCACCTCTGACTACCATATGCGTCGCGCCGAAACAATCGGTCAAATTGTGCTAGGTAGTCGTGGCATTGATTTTACTCCCATTTCTGTTCCCTCCAAGCGATCGCCAGAACCATATAACAAAACTATCCGCGACGGAGGTAGAGCCTTGCTGTGGGTGCTGACAGGACGTACAGGTTCGACATTGACGAAGAGATGAAGGGCAGTTATCAGTTATCAGTGACCAGTTATCAGTTATCAGTAGAAAGGAGACAGAAGTCAGAAGTCAGGAGTCAGGAGTCAGGAGTCAGGAGTCAGAAGAATTTAATCTCCTTTGCCCACCTGCCCACCTGCCCACCTGCTCCCCACTCCCCACTCCCCACTCACTACTCACTTCACTAATGACCTCTTGACAGATGTATTTTTATCTTTGACCAATTAGATTTAGTTTGAAATGTCAGGTTTACCTGTAGCGGAGATTTTTAGATCGATTAGCTGCTAGCTATACAATTATGATTACCGAACCAAGCAAGACAAAATTATTACCTTATACAAGCGATCGCCCAAAATTGGGTTTAGTATGTATTACCGTTTCCAAAGCAGTCCGCTATCGTACCATGACGCGGACGCGCTATCTAAAGTTGAGTGTGGCAGAACGGGAAGCGTCGCTAAGAGAGATTTACATCAATAATTTAACCCGCTTGGATGCGGCAATATCTTTTTGTCAAACGCACCAAATCTTCCTCTATAGAATGCCTTCGGGGTTATTTCCCCTGAGTGACATGGAAGATGGCATCGGGCAAGGTATTTTAGCAGAACTGGCTAGCGATTTAGCAGCAGTAGGAGCGCGATCGCAGCACTTAGGGATCAGAATGGTATTCCATCCCGATCAATTTGTGGTGTTAAGTTCTGACTCGTCGCAGGTGGTAGAAAACAGTATCAAAATCTTGACACAACACGCCCAAATTATGGATTTGCTTAGCTTACCGCGATCGGCTTGGGCTTGTATGAATATTCACGGGGGCAAAGCGCAAAGACAAGAACAACTGGTGCAAGTTGTCAATAGCCTCCCAGAAGCAATTAAAAGCCGTCTCACCTTTGAAAATGACGAATATGCTTACAGTTCCGAGGAGATATTAACCGTCTGTCAGCAGGCAAAAGTCCCGATGGTATTTGACGCTCACCATCACATCTGTCATGAGAAGTTGGATAGTTACGACCATCCCTCAGTGGCAGAAATGTTTTATGCTGCTAGATCGACTTGGGAAAATCCAGCTTGGCAACTCGTGCATATTTCTAACGGTGAAGCAGCTTTCAATGACAGACAGCATAGCAAATTGATTACTGTAATGCCTAGTGTCTACAGAGAAGCACCTTGGATTGAAATTGAAGCCAAGGCAAAAGAAGAAGCGATCGCGGCTTTGGCAAACAGCCATTGGTGATATTATTTGCTGTTATCGCTCTTTATTAGTATCGATCCTCCTAACTCCCGTTAGAACAGGGGGCAAGCTGCGAAAGCTTTATCCTTAGTACGAGCAGAATATGGCTGAAATTAATATGTCATCGCTGCAAACAACTCAACCAGTTTTTCGTCCCATTCGGCGTTTTCTCTGGCTGGAGAGATTAATTGCTATTGTAGTTTTACTGAACTTCTTGCTTGTCTTATTTGACATCTCATATATTCCCTGGCGTGATTTTTATTTTGAAAAAACTCCGCAAATCGTCCAACAATACGATCCAATTAAAGGTATCGCACCTCATCGCGAAACAGTACGATACTTAGCTCAATTTCAACAACTAAAAACTCAAATTGAACAAACAGGTCTTCAGTCACCAGAAGTAGAAGACTTATTAGCCCAAATGCGGCAGCTCAGCGATGAGTTAATTGAAGATAATCCTTTTGCGATCGCCCAGAAAACCGGACACTTAGAAAATATCAAAAATCAAGTACGCGATCGCGTCCGCGTTCCTTCCGCTCACCAAGCTTTTGATACTTTTTGGAGTCAAGATTATCTTAACCAAGCAAGCTGGGAAAGAGAGCTAGCTTTTTTCACAACTAATCTTAAACCGTCGATCGAAACAAACTACTATCGCGGTATTAATACCCAAGGTAAATTCATCGATCGCTTTTGGTTAATTGACTTACCTTTTGTTGCTTTTTTTAGCTTAGAAATTATCATTCGCGCTTTCTTTACAAGTCGTCAACGACCGGATTTGAATTGGTTAGAAGCCCTGCTGCGTCGATGGTACGACTTATTTCTTTTATTACCGTTTTGGCGTTGGCTCAGAGCAATTCCAGTCACGATTCGGCTTTATCAAGCAGGATTATTAAATCTCGAACCTCTTCGCAAACAAATTAAATATGATTTTGTCACTAACTTTGCCGAAGAAATGACAGAAATTGTCGGCGTTCGTCTAATCGATCAGATGCAAGACTCAATCGAACGGGGTGATGCTGCTGAATGGTTATTAAGAACGGGACGCTATCGTCCTTATGTCAATATTAATAATACCAATGAAGTGCAAGAAATAGCTGCTCGTTTGCTGCGTCTTACAATTTATCAAGTTATTCCTAAAGTTCAAACCGATATTGAATCATTACTACACTACAGTATTGAAAATGCCATCAAGAAAACTCAAATGTACCAGCAAATTCAGCATTTGCCTGGAATGAATAATTTACCTCGTCAAGTATCGGCAAAATTAGCCAATGATATCTCTCAATCTACATATACAACTTTGATAAATATGCTCGAAGATCCTGTGGTCATAGAAAAATCGAGCTACTTAATTCAAAACTTCAGTACTGCTTTGGAAACAGAATTAAAAAAACAGCATAACTTGCAAGAACTTAAATCTTTGTTTGTAGACTTGCTAGAAGAAGTCAAAATCAATTACGTTAAAGACATTGCTCAAGGTGGCGTTGAAAGAAGCTGGGAAGAAGCAAATAAATTGCGCCGCATCATCCGTCAGTAGACATAAGTATTCAGAAAAATGTCGCGCAAAGGCGCAAAGGCGCAAAGCGTACTTAGCGTCTTCGCGTCTTTGCGTGAGGCAATTCTTAAACATAAGATTCGAGCTAAGCTGAAGAAATGTTAAGAGCGTCAATCGTGTCTAATATGTACTCATAACGAGTATGATATATTAAACTCTACCACAATAACTAATTACATGAACGTTGTTTTTATTGGCTTTCTTGCCAGTTTACTTGCTGGGCTTGCCACTTTTATTGGAGCTTTACCCGTCTTATTACCAATTAATTTGACCCAGCGAGTACAGGGAATTATGTTGGGGTTTGGTGGTGGAGTAATGCTAGCAGCTACCGCTTTTTCCCTGATCGTTCCAGGAACAGAAGCAGCAGAACAAAGCGGTTTTTCCAGACCGATCGCTGCTTTAATTATGGTTATAGGAATTTTCTGAGTACAGGACAAAACATAGGATAGGGGTTGCAACAAGTGACAGAGAAAGG